>JAEIGA010002547.1_pt1 | contig 29063 bp, 23 predicted proteins | sample 9270691 | NCBI WGS metagenome assembly JAEIGA01 (sample SAMN17057246, study PRJNA624740) | gut metagenome | biome: biome; isolation source: fecal sample | host: Bos grunniens | place: China: Xizang | collected 2019
GTAAAAAAGCGTTATGGAAAAGACGAGGGCATTATGGCATTTCATGGTTATCAATCGTTTGCACCGGGTGAATGTACACCGCAGATGGCACATGAGATTGGCGTGAAACTCGCAGAGGAATTGTGGGGGAAACGTTTTCAAGTGCTTGTGGCAACACACTTGGACAAGGCACATCATCTGCATAATCATTTTGTGGTTAACTCCGTTTCTTTGACAGATGGATTGCGGTATCACAGAACAAAGCAAGATTATCGGGATATGCGTGAGGCATCTGATAGACTGTGTCGGGAGTATGGGCTGTCTGTGATTGAGCATCCGAAGCAGAGAAAAGCAAAGCATTATGCCGAGTGGCGTGCAGAGCAGGAGGGCAAACCAACTTATCGTGGACTGGTCAAAGCAGATGTGGATGAAGCCATCCGAAAAGCGAAAACGGAGAAGCAGTTTTTCCATTATCTGAAAGAGAAGGGGTACGAGTTTAAGTTTGGAAAGGACATTACCATTCGTCCACAGGGGAGAGAGCGAGGATTAAAGCTTGCCCGTAACTTTGGTGAGGAATACACCATTGAGGCTATTCGCAAAAGAATCTTATCGCAAGAGGAAAAGGTAACTGACGTTCCGGCACAAGAAAAAAGAACAGTCACAATCAAGGCGAGAGGCACAGCAGGACAGACTCATTTTAAGCCAAGGAGAAAAGTTGGTGGTATCCGGGGTTTATACCTGCATTATTGTTATCGTCTTGGAATCTTGCCAAAGAAAAGACCGCCGGTGAGTGCAAAGCAGATGCACATGTTGCTTCGAGAGGATTTGATAAAACTAGATACGATTACTAAAGAGACCAAGTTGCTATGCCATTATCGAATTGATACTGCGGAGCAGCTTTTTTTGTTGCAGGAAAAGATGCAGGAGGAAATGAAGCAGTTATCTGAGAAAAGAAAGCGTCTGAGATATCAGGGGAGAAATATCAAGGATGAAAAACAGATGGAGCTTCTCAAAAAGGAGATTGCAGATACTTCAAAGAAGATAGCAAAGCTCCGTGAGGAGATAAAGCTTTGTGACGGAATTGCCGCACGTTCCGAGGTTGTCAAAGAAAAATTGAAAATTGTGCGGGAAGAAAAAATCGATGGAAAGGGGGAAACTCATCGTGAACACATCAGGCGAAGCCGCTGACCAAGTGGTGCGAATGTCGTTGGAGGTTGGCGAGGCAGCACTCAAAATTTCCGGTGAGGGAGCAAAGCAGTTGGCGGTGCTCTTATATGCGGTGTTGCAGGACCAAAGCAACTCCAGAGGGAAGACGAAGGGAAGGACCAGACTAGAGTCGCTGGTGCGAACCGGAAAACCTTTAAAGGTGTTCTCTGTAAAAGAGAGTGACCTGAAAAAGTTTGCAAAAGAAGCAAAGCGTTATGGAATACTCTATTGTGCTATCCGAAATCCGAAAGAGAATACTGACGGCATGGTGGATATCATGGTAAAGGAAGAAGATGCGCCACGTATCAACCGAATTGTTGAACGCTTCAAACTTTCAGCAGTAGAGGAAAAGGCCCAAGTGGAAACGGAAGTAGAAACAGAAGCAGAAGTAGTTGAAGCGGAGGTAGAGAAACCAGAGGCAGAGAAACCAGAGGCAGAGAAACCGGAGGTAGAGAAAACCAAGGAAGGCGGAAAGGAGAAAGAGGAGCAAAATCCCTCTATGGCGAAGACAGAGAAATCCCATCCGTCCGAGCCTACATTCGAGAAGCAAGAGAAAGACGCAGAGGGTACTTCTAAGTTGTACACCGGTGATTCGCCGGAACGCAAATCAGTACGCGAGAAATTGAGAGAGATTCGCGCAGCGAAGAAGCAGGAAGCGGAAAGCAAGAAACAGGAGGTTGGATTAGAAGACAAGAAAGCAGATACCCGAAAACCAAGTGACAAGAGAACCGTACAGCATAAGCAACCGAGACAAAGGAAACCAAAGAAGAAGGAGCGTTAGCATGAAGCGAGAAAATAATCAAACAAACTTAGTGTTGGCGATAGCAGGGATTCTTTCTGTCATATGGTTAGGACTTCTTATGGCACCATTTGTTTCAGGTGGGCTTATGGAGGTAATGGAGCAATTCCCAAAGGCAATGGAACAGCCATTTCAGATACGATTATGCAAGGACAGTATAAAAACTGTTCTTATTTTTTTGCTCTCATATGCAATGGGAATTGGAATCTACATTTCCACCAAGAGACGATACAGACGAGGCGAGGAACATGGCTCTGCCAAGTGGGGAGATGCCATGCGCATTAACAAAAAGTATAGTGTGAAAACGTATGAAGCGAACAAGCTGATGACACAGAATGTGCGAATCAGTTATAACAGCAGAAAGCATCGCAGAAATCTTCTTACCATCGTTATCGGTGGTAGTGGTTCTGGAAAAACAAGATTTTATGCCAAACCAAATCTCATGCAGGCAAATACCTCTTTTGTGGTTTTGGACCCGAAAGGAGAAAACCTAAGAGACACAGGAAAACTCTTGGAAGCAAAAGGGTATGAAATCAAGGTGTTGGATTTAATCAATATGGAGCGCAGTCATTGCTACAATCCATTTGTCTATCTGGAGGATGATAATGATGTGCAACGACTTGTAACCAACCTGTTCAAAGCGACCACGCCAAAGGGAAGTCAGAGCATGGACCCATTTTGGGACAACGCAGCTTCGATGTTACTTATGGCACTTGTGTTTTATCTGAAATATGAGGCGCCGGAAGAGGAGCAAAACTTTCCGATGGTTATGGAACTTCTGAGAGCAGGAGAGGTGCATGAGGACGAAGATGAATATCAGTCACCATTGGATGAATTGTTTGAACGTTTGGAAATGCGAGAGCCTGACCATATCGCCGTGAAGTATTACAAGGATTATCATTCAGGAAGTGCTAAAACATTGAAATCCATTCAGATAACTCTTGCATCTCGGCTGGAGAAATTCAATCTGTCTACCCTTGCCGCATTGACAATCACGGATGATTTGGAACTATCAACTTTAGGAGAAAAGAAAACGGCACTGTTTGCGCTGATACCGGATAACGACACCAGTTACAACTTCTTGGTATCAATTCTCTACACACAACTGTTCCAGCAGTTGTTTTATTTAGCAGACCACAAATATGGCGGAAGACTTCCGGTGCATGTGCATTTTCTCATGGACGAATTTGCAAATGTTTCATTGCCGGATGACTTCGACAAGATACTTTCGGTCATGCGTTCCAGAGAAGTGAGTGTATCTATTATTCTTCAAAATTTGGCGCAGTTAAAGGCGCTATTTGAAAAGCAATGGGAAAGTATTGTGGGCAATTGTGATGAATTTTTATATCTTGGTGGAAACGAGCAAGGAACGCATAAATATGTGAGTGAGCTTCTTGGAAAATCCACGATAGATATGAACACTTACGGAAAGTCCACCGGACACATGGGGAACTATTCAACCAATTATCAAATATCGGGGCGTGAACTTTTAACGCCGGATGAAGTGCGTATGCTGGATAATCGCTATGCACTTCTTTTTATTCGTGGAGAACGTCCGATTATGGATGAGAAGTTTGATATCCTGAAGCACCCAAATCTAGCACTGACACCGGATGGAGATGGAGAAGCGTATCGACATGGAGAAGTGACACAGGCAGTTGCGTCCATTTCACTAGGTAACAGTCTGAAGAATGAAGTGAAGTTAGAACAGACAGAAGATATTGTTCTTGAATTACTGTCTGAAGAAGATTTGGAAGAATTATTTGATGATGGAGAGGGGGTGACGTAATGAGGCGGGGAAAGTTAGCAATGGATAACAGAACAAAAAAGAACTTCATGTTATATGTGGCTATGGTAATGATGCTGACACTAGGGACAACGACAGCATTTGCAGCGGACGATCCGTTGGCTGTTGTCAACAATCTCTCCGAGTTTATCTTCGGATTGATTCGAGCAATCGGTATGATTTTGCTTGGCTTTGGAATCGTGCAGATTGGTTTATCTTTGAAATCGCATGACCCGAGTCAAAGGGCAAACGGATTTCTGACGCTTGCAGGAGGCGTAATTATCACATTTGCAAAAGAGATTCTAACGCTCATCACAGGGTAATTGGAAAAAGGACATGGAAGGAGGTGGGAAGAGCATGAATTCAGACAACTGGGTTGTTCAAAACCTAGTGAATGCGCTCAATACATGGAACGAGAAACTGGCGGAGATATGGATGATTATTACGCAATCCCCAGAACACTTCAAGGGTGGAGGAATCTGGAATGCGATTGTAGGAATTCACGGAGCATTGCAGGCAATAGGGTATGCGCTGCTGGTCTTGTTCTTTGTAATCGGCGTGATGAAAACCTGTGGGAGTTTTGCGGAGATTAAGAGACCAGAGCAGGCACTAAAACTATTTATCCGCTTTGCGCTTGCAAAGGGAGTTGTCACGCATGGTCTGGAGCTTATGATGGCACTATTCAAGATAGTACAAGGTGTGATTAGCACGATTATGAGGTCATCGGGATTAGGTTCGCCACAGCAGACCATGTTGCCGGCAGAGATTGTGACAGCAGTAGAGGAATGCGGATTCTTTGAAAGCATTCCCTTGTGGGCGGTCACATTGATTGGAAGCCTGTTTATTACCGTACTCAGTTTTGTCATGATTATGAGTGTGTATGGACGCTTCTTTCGATTGTACCTATACACCGCAATAGCACCGATACCACTATCTGCGTTTGCAGGGCAACCGACACAGAACATAGGAAAGAGTTTTATCAAGTCCTATGCGGCGGTTTGCCTGGAGGGTGCCATCATCGTGCTGGCATGTATTATCTTTGCATTATTCGCATCTTCTCCGCCGGAGGTTGAAAGTGGCGCAGCGGCTGTGACAATGGTTTGGGCGTATATAGGAGAGTTGATTTTCAATATGCTTGTTTTAGTTGGAGCAGTCAAAATGTCAGACCGAGTGGTGCGAGAAATGATGGGACTATAGAGAACTGCAACATGAAAAAAAGGACACTATAACGTGTCCTGAAGAAATCTCTTGATAGAGAAAAACCATTGAATAACAGATAGACCTAACAGAGCAAAGAGGATGATAAAGGCCATTTTTTCGTGTGAGGCTGCCCACGAATTTAAGAAGGTAGCAGTCAGTAACAGATAAGTAAGTGGGAGCGTTAAGTGTAATTTTCTAGCAATCCAAAACAGGAAAGATAATACTCTCCATGCGATGGAGAAGATGAAGGAAAATAGTAAAGATAGTTGCATAAAGAACATCCCCTTTCGTTTTTTATTAAGTATAACAAATCAGAAAAATCACACAAATGTGCGATTGAAATAATATGGGAGGTAGAAAGAAAATGAAAAGAAAATTAAAGCAATTAGGAGCAGGACTACTTGTGGCATTGACCGTAGTGATGTCAGTATTATCCGGCACGACAAATACCTTTGCTGCAGATGAAGATACAATGGGAAAGGCGTTTATAGAAGATTGTGACGAAGTAGGATACAAAGAACTTGGAGGCGGTGTATACGCCTTATATTCCGATATTGAATGTACGAACGAACTGGCAAGGGTAACAACTGTGAAAGGCGATGACGTGTATTTGGGAACCTTTCCGGCAGGAATGTATTATCTGAAACAGATAAAAGCACCAGAGGGGTACGTTCTTAACAGTGAGCCGGAGGAGTATGAAATCTATGCAGGACGAAACAAGAGCACGTGGATGATGAACACAGAGCAGAAAGGAAGTCTTTATATCTACCATGAGGGTGAAAAACTTGTGGGATGGGATGGTGCAAACTTTGTATATGAAATGCGAAATATTGGCCAGAACGCAATCAGGCTTACAGCCGCAGAAGACATCTATAGCGCAAACAGAACCTTAGTGTATTCCAAAGGTGATGTAGTAAAAGAACGTGTAGAGGGAAATTGGTTTGGCAGTACATCCATTACCGGATTAACACATGGAACCTATCATGTAACCGAATTAGATGATATGGAAGGCTATCGAAAAGCGGATGTTTCACATACTGTAACGTTAGAGTATGATGATACAGGAATTCAGGAATCCTCTACAAATCTTATTATCCAAAATGAACGACAGAAAGCAACTCTGACTGTTTGTGCTGAAGATTCTGAGACAGCAATGAAACTTACCGGAGGTTCCTATACTCTGTATGCAGGAAGGGATATCAGAAATGCAGACGGGGAAGTGATAGTAGCGCAAGACACGGCGCTAGAAACAGTTCAAGCTGATGAAAATGGAGATGCAATCTTTACAGTGGATATTCCGCAAAATCGAGATGTTTATATCGCACAGACTGAAGCACCAAGCGGATATGAGAGAAATACCACCGATAAAAAGAGCTTCTACTTTAATTGTCTGGTGTATGAAGACTGTGAGGATGTAACGGTTAGCTATACTTTCAAAAATGAAAAAATCTCAGAAGTACCAAAGCAGGAGCCAACCGAGACACCAAAGGAAGAACCGAAAGAAGAACCAACCCAAACTCCAACAGAAAAGCCAGTAGAAACACCAGAGGAAGTTCCGACAGAGCAACCCAAAGAGCAACCAACAGAAATCACAACCCCAAAGACTGGAGATAGTACGGACTACTTCTTGTGGGGCGCAGCTGGAATCATGGCACTTGTCATCATCTTAGTTGTGCTGAAGAGAAAGGGCATTTTATGGAAGTAAAAATCAATAGAGAAATCCGAGATTATACGGAATCCATGTTCTTTGGAATGTCTATGAGACAGTTCTTTTTTTCTGTTATTGCGTGTGTTGTGGCAGTTGGAGTTTACTTCTTGCTTCGTAACAAGGTAGGAGTGGAGACAGTTAGTTGGATGTGTGTATTAGGTGCAGCTCCGTTTGCTGCGTTAGGCTTTGTGAACTATCACGGCATGAATGCAGAGCAATTCGTATGGGCGTGGATAAAATCTGAGATATTGCTTCCAAAACGATTGTTGTTCCAACCAGAGAACATCTACTACGAAGTATTAAAATCCGGAAGAGGAAGACGTTGGAAGGAGGTGAAAGAACGACATGATAAGAACACTAAGCAATATCATAAAGCAGGATAAAGAAAAGTTCGTCATACCCAAAAGTGTGCAACAGGCAATTCCAATACAGACCATATGGAAAGACGGTATATTTAAAGTTGGACGTAATAAGTTCTCACGGACATTCAAGTTTCAGGATATCAATTATGAAGTGGCAAGTCGTGATGATAAAAAGACCATGTTCTTAGGTTATAGCGAGATTTTGAATTCCTTTGATAGTGGTGCAACTACGAAAATCACAATCAACAATCGAAAACTGAATCGAGAGGATTTTGAGAAAGCAATCTTGATTCCGCTTCAGAATGACGAGTTAGACGTATATCGAAATGAGTATAATGCCATGTTGCTAGAGCGAGCCACCGAAGCAAACAGTATGGTTCAAGAAAAGTACGTAACGGTATCTGCATATAAGAAAAACATTGAGGAAGCAAGAACGTATTTTGCGCGTATCGGAGCAGAACTAACCGGGCATTTTGCAAGGCTTGGTTCAAAATGCACGGAAATGGATGCGACAGATAAGCTTCGTTTATTGCATGATTTCTATCGCACCGGAGAAGAAACGGGATTTTATTTTGATATGGCAGAAACCATGCGAAAGGGGCACAACTTTAAAGACTATATTTGTCCGGACACTATTGAATTTGAAAAGGATTATTTCCGAATGGGTAATCGTTATGGACGAGTGCTTTTTCTTCGTGAGTACGCATCTTATATCAAGGACAATATGATTGCTGAAATGACGGAACTCAGTCGAAATCTAATGTTAAGCATTGATATCATTCCGATTCCAACGGATGAAGCGGTACGAGAGGTGGAGAATCGTCTGTTAGGTGTAGAAACGAATATTACAAATTGGCAGAGAAGACAGAATGCAAACAACAACTTTTCTGCGGTAGTTCCGTATGATATGGAGCAACAACGGAAAGAGAGTAAAGAATTCTTGGATGACCTTACTACCCGTGACCAGCGTATGATGTTTGCGGTGCTGACACTAGTTCACACGGCAGAGACTAAGGAGCAGTTGGATTCTGATACCGACACCTTGCTATCCATAGGGAGAAAACACTTGTGCCAGTTCTCAGTCCTGAAGTATCAACAAATGGATGGACTGAATACGGTGCTTCCTATCGGACACAGAAAGATTCATGCACTTCGTACTCTGACAACAGAAAGTCTGGCGGTACTGATGCCGTTTCGTGTGCAGGAGATTATGGACGATGGTGGTATCTATTGTGGAGAAAATGCCATTTCACACAATCTGATTATGTGTAACAGAGCCAATCTTTTGAACCCGAATTCCTTTTTGCTTGGTATACCGGGAAGCGGAAAATCTTTCAATGCCAAGATGTTAATCGTATTTCTTGCACTGGCGACACAGGACGATATTCTTGTGTGTGATCCGGAACGAGAATATGCAGCCTTGGTGGAGGCAATGGGCGGCGAAGTGATTCAGATAGCCGCAGGAAGCAAGGACCATATCAATGCGATGGATATGGTAGAAGGATATGGCGATGGTGGGAATCCGTTGATTGATAAGTCCCAATTTGTATTATCCTTGTTTGCACAACTAGATAATGCCGGTATTGATGCACAGGAAAAATCCATTATTGACCGTTGTGTAGAGGAAGTCTACAAGGATTATCAGAAGGGTGGAAAAGTACCTACGTTATGTGCACTTCGAGAAAAACTATTACAGCAAGAAGAAGAAAAGTCGCACGGGCTGGCACTTTCTCTGGAACTATTTACGGATGGAAGTCTGGATGCTTTTGCACATGAAACCAATGTTGATATCAATAATCGTATGGTGGTGTATGACATCATGGATTTGGGAGAAGCGTTAAAGACCATGGGGCTTCTGGTAATTACAGATGCCATGTTAAACCGGGTGACAGAGAACTGGAAGAAGGGGAAACGTACACACATTATTTTGGATGAATTTCATGTGGTATTTGAGAATGAACATTCCGGAAACTTCTTTAACTCTGCGTGGCGCAGATTCCGTAAAAGAAATGCGTATCCGAATGCCATTACCCAGAACGTAGAGTATTTGTTGGATTCTGTGCTTGCAAGTACCATGCTGTCAAACAGTGAGTATATTGTGATGCTGAATCAGGCACCGAGAGATAGAGAGAAGCTGGCAAATCTGTTGAATATCTCGAAAGAGCAGATGAGTTATATTACCGATACCGAAGCGGGATGTGGCTTGATTAAGTATGGAAGTTCGCTAGTTCCATTCGTGAATCGTTTCCCGAAGGATACACAACTTTACAAGTTGATGACAACCAAGCCTGGGGAAGACACAGTAAGTCGTAGCAGAGAATAGTAGTAAAGATATTGGCGAAAGGAGGTGAGAGGATGAGCCGAGAAATCAAAACACGAGAAAACTACAAGGATATTAAGGTGCTAGATAAGAGCATACACGGAATGAAACGCATGAGACAGGCGAGTATACGAGCCAAAGAAAGCAATCCGCAGGAACAAATGCAAGAACAAGAACGTCATGCACAATCTCCGGTAGCATATGCAGAAGAAAAGGCTGCATATGGCACGGAGCGAACCATCAGAGAGATACCACATCAAACACGAAATGCGTATAGGACAGCGCAAGCATCTGCCAAGAAGACAGAGCAGGCAATGCGAAAGGCAAAGCAGACGATAAAGAATACAGAGAAAGCAACAAAAGAAACAGCCAAGGCGATTGTAAATGTCGTCAAGGCAACTTTTACAGCTACCAAATCCTTAATATCAATGATTATTGCAGGAGGATGGGCGGCTGTTTTTATTTTGCTGATAATTGTTCTGTTTGGTGCTTGGTTCGCTATAGCAGGTGGTGATGAGTCTGAGCAAACAGAATTGTTTAGTGCTGAAGTCATTGCATACGAGCCATTGATTCAACAATATGCTGACCAGTATGGAATGTCAGAGTATGTGGAACTTATCAAGGCAGTTATGATGCAGGAGAGTAGTGGACTTGGAACAGATCCTATGGGAAGTTCTGAAAGTGAATACAATGTCAGATATCCAAGAGCACCAAATGAAATCTTAGATCCGGAGTATTCCATCTATTGTGGAATTCTAGAATTAAAGGATTGCCTTATAGATAATGGAGTAGAAAATCCAATAGATATCGAGAATATAAGGCTCGCATTACAACAATACAATACTGAAGTGGAAGACTACGATTCGCTTGTACTTCAGTATTACATTTTTGCAAAAAATTTAATAGAATCGCACATTTGAAATGTAAAAGGAGAAAAATTATTATGAAAAAGACAATGAAAATGAATGTAGTTTTAGCAATGGTATTATCAGTAACTTTATTATTTGGAGCAACGATTTCAGCAAATGCAGCAAGTTCGGAGGTGAAATTTGATGTTAAACAAACGGATATAAATTTAGCTGTAAATGTGCCAACTACACTTCCAATTATCTTTAATGAGGATGGTACAAACACTTATCCTACAAACTGGGAAATTCAAAATGTCGGTGTTCTTGGTTGTGTTTATTTGAAAACAGTTGAGCTGGAAGCAACAGATGCAGGATGGATTGTGTTGGATGAAGATTTTGATACATCAACAATACCCGTAGATAGTAAAGCAGTTAAATTTAAAATGGGTAAAGAGGGAGCACTTCGTGTGGTAAATCCAAGAACAAGTGATAATCCATCATTAGGACTTATGAACTTAACAGAGGATGAAATCAGAATTCCGGCAGGGGAATCACAACTTATCACATTCGAAATGGAAAGAGGAGCTTTTTCTAAAGAAATCTATAATCGAACTACCTTTAATATGATTTTAACATTTAAGTATATTTAGTGAGGAATTATAGAATGGGAAACACAAAATGTAATAAAGAAAATAATAGAAAAAACAAGCTGGCGACCAAGATTATCTTGGTCGTTGTAATTGTATTTCTTATTTCATTATTGGCTCGTTGTGCAGTAAGTTGTCAGCAACGTAAGATGGTTAATGAAATGGAGGATTTTGTGACAGAGTTTGAGAAAAACGTGGATGCCATCACAGAAATAGACGATGCAATGAGACAAGAAGCGGTTAATGCGGCTGTAGAGGAAGGCATGATGCATGTGAATTTTTCAGCCAAAGCACATTTCGATGGAAAGACAAGTACCAAGTTTAACATCAAGAACATCGAAAATAATCATGATGACATCGTTTTTGAAATCTTCGATGAGAAAGGAAAGAGCATCTACAAGTCGAAGAAGATTGTTCCGGGATATGAGATGAATTGTATTGAACTGGATAAGGAACTGTCTAAAGGCAGGCATGAATGTACGATTGAAATTCAGTATGCTGTGGAAGGGCATGTGGCTACGGTGTTTCCAATTATTCTAACTGTAGAGTAGGATAGGTCTAATGCAAGAATACCAGAAACAGAAAGGAAAGACTTGGTGTAAGCGATATAATATATCGCTTACACCACATATACAAAGTTGTGTTATTGATTTAACACGCTTCGCTTATATTCGCTAGGAGTCATTCCCATATGCTTCTTATACAGTCTATAAAAATTAGAATAATTATGAAACCCTACCTGATAACTAGCATCTTCAGCAGAATGGTTGTTGCATATCAGTTGATTATAAGCCAAGATTTTTTTGAAGGTGCAGTATTCTACAATGGTTGTACCGGTAAACTCTTTAAACATACGACAGAGATAGTGCTTGTTGAAATGGAATTTCTTTGCAAGTTCATCAATATTAATCTTCTCGGCATAGTTCTCGGATAAGTATTTGATAATTGCATTAATTTGTTTGTTGGATACGGCAGACACAATACTATCTTTAACAAGCGATTCTGTAATTTGATTTAACATATCCAGTAGTTCCACAATACCGCAAAGTGCAAGGACAGAACCTTCAACAGTATTTTTTCTGTGTTGGTTGACAATTTTCTGCAATTGAGTATCAATACCAAAGGCTTTTACAGTGGAGGAGCTGATAACGTTATTGGTTCCACTGACACGCTTATAAAACGAATCAAAGAAGCTATGTTCACCACATTGAAAGCTGTCTAATATAGTGTCAAACACGTACAGAGAAATTCGTTCATGTGCAGCATTGTCTACTGTAGCCAAATGAATCTCATTTGGGTTAAGAATGATTAAATCACCAGGGTTAACCGGATATAATCTACCTTCTACACGAACGGTGCCGGAGCCTTTTAAAAAGCAGGTAACCACAAGAGAAGTATCATAATGCAAATGGGGTGGAGTTGAATTCTGCGGATGATTCTCCAAAGTGTAATGTAATTTATAATGCGGACTGTCGTCATAGCACTCTTTGATATAATCTTTGTTCACAATAACCCCTCCTGTATTCTTAATATGTCAATATTGTATATGAAAACAACAAAAAAAGCAATTAAATGTTTTTTTTGAAACGATATAATAGATATGAAAATAAAAATCAGAGGGTACAATATGATGAAAGAAAAGATAAAGGCTTATATGATTATGATATTTGGAACGGCATTGACTGCTATGGCAATTAGCATGTTTTTAGTTCCGAATAAGATTGTAAATGGAGGAGCATCTGGGCTGGCAACAATAATCTACTATTCCTTCGGGATGAAGCCGGCGGTGGCAAATGCGATTATCAATGCGATACTATTGCTTTTGGCATTGCTTTGCTTCGGGTGGTCTTTTATTGCGAAAACCATTTTCAGTATTAGTTCATTAACAATTCTAATCGAAGTATTTTCGTATTTCCCATCAGTGACTGATAATACGTTACTTGCTGCAATATTTGGAGCAGTGTTGTATGGATTGGGAATAGGAATTGTATTATCGCAGGGGAGTACAACTGGCGGTACTGATATTATGGGAAGACTTATTCAACATAAGTTTCCGCAATGGAAAATAGGTAAAATATTATTGGGTGTTGATTTAGCGGTTATTTGTTTGTCTTTTGTAGTTTTTCGAACGACAGAAGCGGTTTTATATGGTGTCTTGGCCTTATATGTATCAACCAGTACAATTGATATATTAATGAAGAACCTTAATATTTCTAAACTTGCTTTTCTTATTACGGATAAAGGGAAAGAGATTGCACAAATTCTTGTCAACACCTCGCCAAGAGGTGTTACGTTAATTGATGTTACGGGTGCATATACAGATACTTCAAAGCAGATGCTGGTATGTGCATTAAAAGAAAGTGAACTACCTGAATTTCAAAGAAAGGTATTAAAAATGGATGCAAATGCATTTATTATATACTCAGAGTCTCAACAGATAGTAGGAAATGGTTTTTATATCTACAAATAGCTTACGAACAGAATTTGTTTATACGGATTCTGTTCGTTTTGTGTTCGTTAAAAATGTGCAATATATTATACATTTTTTGATAAAGACAAGTGCTTTATTTGAAATGAAATAAGGAAAGTCAATATAGTACATGAAATTATTCAAATAAGCAATTAAAATCCACTTTTTTATCAAATATAATAATTATACATAACTATAACAAGATGGAGAAGTAGGTGTAGAGCATGAGTTTAAAAGAATTAGAAAAAGAAGATTTAGAACTTTTCCAATGTTTATATGCGGAGGAAAAAAGACAGCATGACAGTTTGGAAATGATTGCTTCTGAGAGCATTCAGCCAAAACTTGCACTTGAATTAGCCGGAAGCGTTTTTAACAACAAAACTGCTACGGGTTCAGTGGGAAAACAACGTCTCTTAGGAGCAGAGAATGTTGATATGCTAGAACGTCTTGCGGCAGACAGAGCATGTGAAATTTTTGGCGCTGATTACGCCAATATGCTTACATATTCCGGAACGGTTGCAAATTTCTGTGCTTACGAGGCGGTATTAGAACCTGGCGATTCAGTTCTGGCACTGTCTCATAGCGTGGGGGCACACCAATCTCATGGCGGAAAGGGTAATGTATCGTCCAAATTATATCAGTTCCAATACTTTGGGTTAGATCCTGCCACAATGGATATTAATTATGATGAGGCGGAATGGAAAATCAAGAAATATAGTCCGAAGTTACTGGTGGTCGGTTCAGCAGCATATCCGAGAAATATTGATTTCAAACGGTTATCTGATATTGCACATGAAAATGGTGCTATATTAATGGTTGACATTGCACATTTTTCCGGATTAATTGCAGCAGGTGTCACACCGAATCCATTCCCGCACGCAGATATTGTGACGGCATCCACAACAAAAACAATGTGTGGACCACATAGCGGCTTTATTATGTGCAAAAAAGAATACGCAGAACGAATTGAAAAAAGCGTATATCCAGGACACGTTGCATCGCCACACTTACAGACAATTGCGGCAATGGCATATGCACTTAAGCGTTCACAGAAAGAAGAATTTAGAGAGCTTATGAGAAAGGTTGTGAAAAATGCACAGCATTTGTGCGAGGCATTGATAGCCAAAGGTTTTGAAGTGTTTACGGGCGGAACAGACTGCCATATGTTTCTTTTGGATGTTAAGCCATTAGGCATTGATGGAGTGCATTTTGCAGAGGCGCTTGAAAAAGCAGGTATCACGGTAAATTCAAAAAGCATTCCATTTGAGAATTCCGATATACCAGGTGGTATTCGTATGGGAACAACAGTACTTACCCAGCGAGGTATGAAGGAGAAGGATATGGAAGAAATTGCAGAGTTGTTTTACTATCTGGCAAAGGAAAAATGCAACGAGGCTGCAATTGCAAAGGTAAAAGAGCGAGTGAAAGAACTTGCAGCAGCGTTTCCTATCCACTAATTACCAACCCATTATAAATAGACCAAGGTCTATAATAAATAGATACGAGCTTTAGAAATTTAACAATGTGAAGGAGGAGAAAAAGTGAAAAAGATTTTAAAAAAGGCAGGAGCTTGGGCATTGTTGTTCATGCTTAGTTTTACAGTTTTTTGCCAAGGCAACATGGAAGTGAAAGCTGTCACACCTAGTAGTACTGACTACAATGTTCTGCTAAATGGTTCGAAAATTTTCATATACAATGAGAAAACCATCGGTTCGAAAATTGGTACAGAGTATTTTATGACCTATACGGTAGAAGATGTGACAAAAAAGTCTACTCAGCAAGGAATAATTGGAACAGATGATCCGACTAGAAATTTCCCTTATACCGATGGTGGTTTTATGAGGTTCTTCAAAGCCAAAACGACACCAGTTATGTTGGAAGAAGGTTCCACTTATTTTATTAAGTTTACCGTTGCAAAAGGTGGATACCAGTATCAGGTTACCCGTGCAACTGGTGATAAATTGGAAAATATTTATTTTGATACTTATGTTGGCGATGCAACAGACGAGATGAAACATTTCGGACTATGGCTTGCAGAAGGTGAAGGTATTCAAGCAGAACTTTCCAACGTTCGATTTTATGATGCGGAAGGGAACGATTTAGGAGTTTGCACAAACCCTGCTACTGGCGGATACGTGACAAAGGGTGCCGTAAAACTGAAAAAAGCTTCGGATGTACGTCAAAGTTATGAAGTTGCTATTGAGGACCAATGCAATATTGCAATTAGTAACTTAAAAGCATCTGATTCTTCCAAAATTTTTATAGAATATAAAGTTGCATCAGCAGAGTATGAGTTCTCGCAAAACGGTGTATCTATGTCAGATGAACCAAAAAGTGATTATCCGCACAGATATGGTTTTTTGAAAATGTTCTATTACAAAGAAGCGCAGAAAGAGTTGGAACTTCTCGATGTAGGTGCCGAGTATATTATCATGATAGAGCGTGGAGAAGAGAACTTTAATACAATCGTACAAAAAACAAAGAACAAACAGACAAGTACATCGCTCATTGGAACCTCGACAGGGACATATAAAGATGATTATCTATTTGCTTCGCTGTGGTTTGGAGCAGGAGCTCCGCAAAGGGGTACTTTTAAACTAGAGAATTTCAAGATTTATGATGAGAATCACAATAGTCTGGGAGTTCAGTGTAACGTAGGGGCTTTTATTGTAAACAAAGGTGAGATAGAGGATTATGCAGGATGTGAAGCTGCCTACTACTGTGAAGAGAAAAATAGTTTTATTGCACTTTATAAAGATAAAAAGATAAAGTTTACGGAAAATAATCAAACTATCGATGGAACTTATGAAGTTGCAGATAATGTAATGACCGCTCTATTCTCAGGTGAAAAAGAAAAATATGAATATTTATTTAAACGCATTACAGATGACGAAGGTAATGTTTATGAAAGACTTTATACCTATCAAGTTCATTTTGTGACAGGGTGCGACACAGAGATTCCAATGCAGGAATTGTCCAATAAAACCGGATATGTAGCAAAGAGTCCGGATGAGCCGGTTATGGAAGGCTATGAATTCATGGGTTGGCATACAAGTGATGGGACTGAATTCGATTTCAATCAAGTTGTGACAGAATCAGTTACTCTATATGCAAAATGGTCTGGAGATGAGGGAATTACTTTCCTTGCAAAAGATACCGCATTTAATGGTAATTATTTGTACATAACAGCAGGTACCTTAGTATTGATTGCAGGACTTGTGGTGGGTGTGACGTTTGTGGTAAGGAGCATGAAAAATGAGCGCAGTAAAAAGCAATAGTATGTCAAATGTTAAAAAGAAAAAAGTGAACAAAGGTAGAGTGCTATTTATTCTTGGCTGTACATTATTGCCGGTAATACATTGGTTGCTTTTCTATGTATATGTAAACTTCTCGTCTATTACGATGGCTTTTGTTGGCCCTGATAATAAGGTGTCTTTATATAATTTTATACGATTGTTTAAGGAATTGGGAAATGAAACTTCATCACTGAGAATCGCCATTCGAAATACAGTGATAACTTTTGGAATCCAAATGGTGATGTTCCCATTTTCAGTACTGGTTTCCTACTTTATATATAAAAAGATACCATTGTTTCGTTTTTATCGAATCACTTTCTTCTTGCCAATGGTGTTATTTTCTGTATGTACCACCATGTTTTTTACAAGAATTGTAGGAGCAAATGGCTTTATTGCCCAAGCAATTGGCGAGTGGTTGAATTTGGAAACGACACCAGAACTTTTAGGAGATTCCAGATTCGCAAACGTTACAGTTCTTATACATATGATGTGGTTGAGTTTCCCGGGGGATTTGATTATTTGGAGTGGAACGTTTGCCAGAATTCCTGAGGATACACTAGAGGCAGGAAGAGTAGATGGGACAACATGGTGGACAGAATTTACGCGAATTATCGTGCCAATGGTATGGCCGACAGTAGCATTAAAAATGGTATTACTTTTCTGTGGCTTCTTTGGAGCTAGTGGTAGTGTATTCCTGTTGACAGGTGGAGAGTTTGGCACTATGACATTGAGTTCATGGCAATACATTCAGTTGTTAGAAAACTCCGGAAGCTATTACATATCACATGAACTGAATTATTTGTCGGCGGTAGGTCTTCTCCTAACCTTATTATCACTGATTATTTCTTTAACGGTGAGAGGAATTACCGACAAGTTCTTCACAGATGTGGAATATTAACAGGGGGGTGAGAAAATGAAGAAACATAGAATGAAAAAAGCGAATTCTTTAAACAGAAAGAGTCCGGCAGAGAAAATGTTATATTGTTTTGTTTCCCTAATCTTCATGGTTATGGCTCTCTCATATGTCTATATATTGGTATGGACGTTGATTAGTAGTTTAAAGTCACATACGGAGATTGTTATGAACCCTTTTTCATTACCAGAGCAATGGAATTGGAATCATTTTAAAGAAATGACCACCCTATTTAAGGTGAATGGGAATGGTTTTTGGAAAATGTTGTTTAACAGTATATATTTTTCGGTGGGCTGTTCTTTTGTATTGCACCTTACTACTGTTACATTTGCCTATTGTAGCACAAAATATACATTTCCAGGTTCGAAGTTGGTATATCCGATTATTTTGATGATGATGACATTGCCTATATATGGGACCTCCGGTGCCGCATTCAAACTATATAGTCAACTAGGGTTGGTAAATAGTTATTTACACATCATAGCATCTGTATCCGGATTTAATGCGATGTATTTGTATTATAGTGCATTTTTCCAAGGGCTTTCCTGGAGTTATGCAGAGGCAGCGATGATGGATGGAGCCAATGATTTACAAATCTATGCAAAAGTCATGTTGCCGCAAGCAAGACCTATATTTACAGCATTGTTTCTAACAACTTGGCTAGGCAGCTGGAACAACTACGAATCTGCATTGGTATATTTATCAAAATTACCAACGCTTCCGGTAGGTATATATCAGTTTAATCAAGAAATGATTTATCAGGCGAGACTGGATATTTTATTTGCAGCGTGTCTTGTAGTTTCTATACCAGCGCTGATTATCTTTATCTGCTTTGATAAAGTGTTGACAACGAGCGTTTCCCTTGGAGGTATCAAGGGGTAAAAATATTCAAAGAGAAAGGAAAGGACAAGGATGAAAATGAAAAGAGTAAAAAAATTATTGGTTACCATATTGTCTGTTGTAATGATGGTAACAACACTCACTGCATGTACAGGTGAGTCGACAAGTAAATTGGGAAAAGGAAAGGATGTTCTCACGATTCATTATTGGTTGAGTGGCATGGGAGAACAATGGTTAATTGATATGATAGAAGCCTTTGAAGCAGAGTACCCAGAGTATACCGTTGAGTATCAGGCATCTGCAAGAGACAAGGCTTTGACTAGTGCTTTTGGAATGGAAGACCTTGATGAAGCGGATTTGTATTTGGTTACTAAAACGGATGCAATAGAGTATCTGGAGCCACTGGATGATATCCTTGAAAGTACAGCTCCAGGAGACAAAAAGCCTTTGAAAGATAAATTTAAAGGTAACTATCTTGACTATGAACAAAGCGCAGATGGACATTATTACAGCTTGAGTTACGGTGGGGGAATGATAGGATTTTACTATAATAAAAAGCTCTTTGAAGAAGCCAATATTACGCAACTTCCAAGAACCACAGATGAGTTGACGGTGTTATGTGATACATTCAATAGCAAAAAAATCACTCCAATGTGCCACTTTAAAAAAGGTGGATATTATGAATATATGCTACAACTCTATTTGGCACAATACAATGGAATGGATTATTATCTGAATAATTTCTGGGCATGTACGGATGCGAATGGAAAAAGCCCAAGTAAAGAAATCCTTACCGCAAAAGATGGACGTTATTACGCAGTGAAGGCGATGGAAAAATTCATTACTCCTGCTTATACATTGACGGGTTCCATCACACAAAGTCATACAGAGATGCAGACAATGTTCTTGAATGGTTCGGCAGCCATGATGGTAAACGGTTCATGGATTGAGAATGAGATGAAGAATACGAAAGATGATTCGGTTGTTGGTGTTATGAAAATGCCAGTATTATCTGCCATTGTAGACAGATTAACAACCGTAAAGATGGATACAGACTTGAGAAAACTAATCACTGCGATTGATCAAGTGACAGAAGGCGAAAAACAGTTATCCGATTTTGCGTCAGGAGATGGATATGTGATTGATGGATTAACAGTTTCAGCAGAAGATTGGAAAATTGTAGAAGAGGCAAGAAATCTAATTACATGTAACTATGGTCAAGAATCAGCTTATATTCCGAATTATGCTGAAGAGAAAGAAGGTGCCAAGAAATTCCTTCAATTCTTGTATTCAGATAAAGGATATGAGATTTACTGCAAGGCAACGAAGTGTCCATTGCCATTAGAACTGAGTACGGGTGAAGACTTAAAGATTACTGGAATAAGTGAGGCACAACAGGCACAGTTCGATTGGCTGTCTGCAAATGCGATGTTCGTAGACAAAGGATACTCCAAGAGAAACGAGATTTTCATTACAGGTGGCGCAAATGAAATGGCAGGTATCAACTATGTTGATAAACTTTGTGCCGGTAATTCAGATGACCGTATGAATGCTGATGAAATTTGGGCATTATTGGTAAAGACGGTAGACGATAATTACGAAAGCAAATGGCTGCCTAATATGCAGGAGAGGTGATATGAATGAAAAGAATATATGCGATTGCACTGATATTAATATGTACTGTAAGTTCTATCATTTTCTCTCCGATTTCGGCTCTAGCAGGAAAGGGTACAACCACCTCAGAACCAGTCTTAGAGGATAACAATTTAAATCAAACTGCTTGGTATTTCACAGATAGCAATGTTATCTGCAAGGACGGAAGTCTGGTTATTCCATCAGGCACCAGTACAGCAAGCACAAAAATTATTGCGAAAGATGTGTCGGTATTAGACACTGCAGTGGAAGACATGACTGCAGTCAATATGGAAATGAGTTTGACAAACTTACCGAAAGGACAACAGTTTATTTTAGCCTTTGGTTTGTCTAGTATCGAAGCGAATTCAAAAGAAAAAGGCAATGTGGAAATGGTGATTACCAATAATGGTGGGCTGAAATTTGGTATCGAGGCTTACACAGAAGCTGGAATGGAAACTATTTTAAAACCAACAAGTTGTGGGATATCCATGAAGCAAAACTTTTCGGTTAATGCAATTATCACTTCTGAATCCGTTTTACAAGTAACAGTTAATGGAAAGAAAGTTTGTGACAAAAAATTGCCGGTTAGTGGAGCTGGGAGATTCGGTCTGTTACAGACTGGAGAATGCGGTGCTAATATTTCAAGCTTAAGTTATAGTTGTTACTACTATGAAACTCCGGAGAATGTTAATATCTCAGAGGATTTTGAATCTGGTGAGTTTAATGTAAACACATTATATAGCAGGTCAAAGTCAAATGGTCTTGTTCCGAGTGCAATTAAAATCGACGATTATAACGGAAGCAAAGTACTTAAATTTCAAAATACAGGATTTGCGTATGTAAGTACTCAATATAAGTACTCCAACTTCGAACTATCCTTTGATATGCCTTATTTTTTGCGTGAAGTGATTTACGATGAATATGGAACTATGATAGGAAAACCGTTCTTCCATATAGGTATCAGCTGGGGAAGTGAGGAATATGAACCGAGTGAATATACCTATAGTTATGATGCTGACATGATAAGCCTTGGTTCTAATCAAATAAAAAGTGAAGTGCGTAATCAGTGGACTGCTTCATTAGAAGAGTTGAATGTGACAGATATAAATACGAATACTGGTTATTCAGTAAAACTTAGAGTGATTGACGGACATATGACGTTGCAAGTAAAAGGGCTGACATCCGCAGAATACATAACAGTAGCAGAGACAGACTACGAAATACAACGTAGCGGTTATATCTACATATGGTCACCGGGGAACGCGAATTGTGCCATTGATAATTTAAAAATCACAAATTTGGATAAAAATCCGAATCTGACGGAAGCAGAATATAAGTCATCTGTTATTATTGCGGAGGATTACCAACTGACAGAAGAAGATACAGCAATGGTATTTAGGAAAGATGCAAAAGAGGAAAACACATTTTCCGGAAAAATCTTTTTAGTTAGTTGCGGTACTGGTGCACTCATTCTTGCATTACTTGGCGTTGGTATCAGTTCTTTATTAAAGAAAAAAAGCAAACGAAAGGAGGAATAAGAATGAGATTGAAAAGAATCATTAAATCAGGCTTAAGCACTGTATTACTCTTGTCACTCGTAATTGGCATGACTGGTTGTAGCAGCACGGCTGTTATCGAAGATATGGAGATAGAAGAAGTCGCATCTTATAGCTTCGATGTCATTGGCGGAAAAGATGTTATGCCTATTATGGGTTTCTACGGTCCGATTACTTCAGGTGAAAGCTGGAATGGAAATGCAGTACCTGATTATTATACGGATGAGTTTTTCGAGTTGGTTAAGGAGTCGGGAATCAATGTAATTGGTCCAAGCTACTCTCATTATAATAGCGTTCCTTACTATGCAACAAAAATATTGGAACAGAGTGAGAAATACGGTCTTGGAGCCCTTGTGTGGGATAAGCGAATTTTAAACAATGATATAACTGTAGAAATGGTGGATGATTATATCAAGGACTACGCAAGTTACAAGTCTTTTGTAGGGGTGTACATGGTGGATGAACCTGGAGCAGTTTATTTCCGTGACCATGAAAACGGAGTAAATATTGAAGATTTTGCTACTATTTCTAAAAATATTAACGAGCTTGGTTATTTCTATTACGGAAATATATTTGGAATGGAATTTCAGGAAACATTTACTGACTCGGATGCGGAGGCGCATAAAAAATACGTGCATGATTGGATTGAAACTTGTCAGCCAAAGGCTCTTATGTATGACAGATATATTTTTAATGGAAATAAGGGTTTAACCTACGCAGAGCTATACTTTAAAACAATGGAGAATATTCGAAGTGAAGCTGAAGAAGCTAATATTCCGTTTTGGGTATTTATAGAAGCGGGAAATCAATGGAATGATGGTGAAAATCTTTTTGATTCAGACGGATATTATCCTTCTCAAGGAGAATTCTATTGGAATGTAGGAACAACCTTGGCGTTTGGTGCAAAGGGGATTATGTATTTCCCAATGCTACAACCAATGCATTTTGCTTGGGCACAAACAGAATTGTTTGATTTCCAAAGAAATGGTCTCATTGGAGCATGGGGAAATAAAACGCGTTGGTATTATTATGCACAAGACATGAATGCTCAAATCGCTGCTGTGGATGAGGTATTAATGAATTCTGTAAACAAAGGAATTATTGCATCAGGCGAAGAAGCTCTGGAAGATTTGTCTGATTGTCAATACTTAATGGAAGGAACAGCATGGAGAGAACTTACAAATGTTACTGGAGATGCAATGGTAGGTTGTTTTAACTATCAAGGTAAAACAGCTCTCTATGTGGTAAATTACGATACAAAATTTGCGCAAAACATCAAACTTGATTTTGCAGATGATTATGATATTACAGTTATTCAGGATGCAAAAGAACAACATTGGTCTTGTGATAGTTTAGAACTTACATTTAAAGCGGGAGGAAGCGCTCTCGTTGTGTTTGAATAAAGGAGTTGAGTTTATGAAACAAAATAATAAAAAAAGATTTCTTTCAGCATTATTAATATTGAGCATGCTGTGTTCTATCGTTCTTAATGGAAGTCCGGCTCGGGCAGCAGAAGAAGAAAGCAGTAGTAACAGCAATGCAATCACACTTGACAATGCACCAGAGAAAGACTTCGCATCATGGACATTTTCAGATGCAAATTTCAACTATACGCAGTTTGGTCATACATGGACGACTGCGGAAAGTGACAAGCAGACAACTGGAAATACTCTTGATATGAGCATCTTCAGAGGAAAGATTAAGTTTCCGACAGTTGAATCAGAGTTTGTTATTGGAGAAAGAGATACTTCGTTATACAGAGGACTTAGATTTTTCAATACTGGAAGCAAGCTGAGCCTTGTATTTACGACTTCTGCTGGTGATGTCGCACTTGGAACATTTGATCCAGAGATTGCTGGTACAACATTAATAGACAACAAGGATCTGGAAGTAGCAGTTTCATTTGAGTACACGAGTGAAACAGATACGACAGCAACCATGAAGGTGGGAGTATTCTTTAACGGAAAGCTCTATAACAACACGTATTTTACAGTTACGGATGCACCTAAGGAATATTTAAAACAGACAATTCGATTCCGTAATGTTAATACTAGTGTTAAATGGAATGTAGAATCAATTGTTACATTACACTCAGCACCAGAGAATACGTTCGCTCATTGGACATTCTCAGATGCAAACTTCAATTATACACAATTTGGTCATACATGGACGACTACGGAAAGTGACAAGCAGACAACAGGAAGAAATCTTAATAAGACTCTCTTTCAAGGAAAAATAAAGTTTCCGACAGTTGAATCGGAGTTTATTATTGGAGAAAGAGATACTTCGTTATACAGGGGATTTAGATTTTTTAATAATGGAAAGAAAATAACATTAGCTTTTTCGGGAAGTAATGGAATATATTACGATAAAGATGGAGCAACAGGAAAAGAACTTGTTACTTTTGATCCAATGATTGCAGGAACAACATTAATAGACAACAAGAATCTGGAAGTAGCGGTTTCGGTTGAGTACACAAGTGAAACAGATACGACAGCGACCATGAAGGTGGGAGTATTCTTTAACGGAAGACTTTATAACAACACGTATTTTACGGTTACGGATGCACCTAAGGAATATTTAAAACAGACGATTCGATTCCGTAATGTGGATACTAGTGTTAAATGGAATGTAGAATCTATCAAAATAACATTGGGTACAGCACCGGAGAACAAGTTTGACAATTGGACATTTATGGATACTAATATACCAGATGGACCATTTGGTTATCGTTGGACAGAATCAAACCATACAACTGGAGAAGCTCTTAACAAGACACTTTTCCAAGGGAAGATAAAGTTTCCAAACGTCACAGCTTCAGAATTTGTTATTGGAGAGCATGTTGAATCAGGATATAACGGATTTAGATTCCGTCAAGAAAGTGGAAAGGATACGTTAAGCTTTTTATTCAGGGGAGAAAGTGAGACGGCTATCGAACTAGCGACTTTTGCTCCAACCATAGCAAGAACAACGCTGATTGAAAATGAGAATTTGGAAGTAGCGGTTTCAGTTGAATACATAAGGATTAAAGATGGTCTAGTAACCATGAAGGTGGGAGTATTCTTTGATGAGAGGCTTTATAACGATACATATATTATAGTCAAGGATGTACCAGAGAAATATTTAACACAGACAATTCGATTTAAAAATGACTATTATTCTACTGATAAATGGAACGTGAAATCAATTGTTACATTAGATTCGGCACTGGAGAATAAGTTTGCTCATTGGACATTTTCAGATGTAAATATCCCAGATGGGGAATTTGGTCATCGCTGGAATGCAAACGAACATACAACTGGAAAAATTCTTAATAAGACTCTCTTCCAAGGAAAGATTAAGTTTCCGACAGTTCAATCGGAATTTATAATCGGAGAGAATGTTGCATCGAACTACAATGGATTTAGATTTTTTAATAATGGAAGCACTCTAAGTCTTTTGTTCCGAGGAGAGAGTGAGACGGCTACTACACTTGCCACTTTTGATAAAGATATAGCAAGAACAACATTAATAAACAACGAAAATCTAGATGTAGCGGTTTCGTTTGAATACACGAGTGAAACAGATACGACAGCAACCGTGAAGGTGGGAGTATTCTTTGACGGAAAACTTTATAACAATACATATATTACGGTTGAAGATGTACCGAAGCAATATTTAACACAAACAATCCGATTCCAAAATTCCGATACTAATGTGAAATGGAATGTAGAATCCAACAAAATAACATTAGATAAAGCACCAGAGAGAAAGTTTGCCCATTGGACATTATCAGATGTAAATATCCCGGATGGAACATTTGGTGAGCGTTGGACGGACTCGGAAGTAGTATTACACACAACTGAAAAAACTCTTAACAAGACTCTCTTCCAAGGAAAGATGAAGTTTCCGACAGTTGACGATGCGCATTCTGCAGAATTTGTTATAGGAAAGAAAGTTGGCGAGAGCAAATACGAAGGATTTAGATTTCGTAGTAGTGATGGCAAACTAAACCTTTTATTTACGACAAAAGATGGGGCGAAGACTGATACACTTGCTACTTTTGACCCAACGATAGCCAAAACAACACTCATCGGAAACGAAGACTTAGAGATAGCGTTTTCCGTTGAATACACGAAGATCGAAGACGGTTTAGTAACCATGAAGGTGGGGGTATTCTTTGACGGAAGACTTTATAACGATACATATATAACAGTTAAGGATGCATCGGAAGAACATTTGAAACAGGCAATACGATTCAGAAATAAAAGTGTTGGCACAGAGGTACTTGATAAATGGTACGCTGAATCAATAGATGATTTTTCAGTTATAGTACAGCCTGAGATTACTGACAGTATCGCTATGAATTATATAGTAACGATTAATCCGGACCTTCTTGAAAGTGAAGAACTGAGCATGTCATTTGCAATGAATGGAAACACAACTAGCGTGATTACAGGTGTAGAGGTATGGGATAATGCATATAAGTTTACTTATCCAGACATTATGGCACAGAATATGGCAGATACCATTACTGCGACATTGACAGTTGGACGAGAAATCAAAACCTATAAATATTCCGTATTGGATTATTGCGTAGATGTAATGAATACAACAACGCTGAAACATGAGAGTGGAGCTGCATATTCTGATAAACAAATGGCAGCCTTAAGAGAGTTAGTTGTGGATCTGGTGCAATATGGCGCGGAAGTGCAGAAATACAAGAAACCTTCTATTGGCGATGCAGATTTGGTGACCACTAAGTTTGCTAATAAGGTATCTAACTATACTCAATATGACAAAGCTGATACAGACCTTAGTGCGTTGTCAGGTGTTGTAGCGACAAAACTCACAGGTGATGATACTGATTCAGCTTATACGTGGAAGAGTGCCACTCTGGTTCTTGGAAACAAAGTAAAAATTCGTTGCCAATTTAATGCAGAGAATACAGATAATCTCACAATAAAAACATCAATGGGAGATGAAATAGTTACTTTCTCTGAAACAGGTACAAGCGGAGTATATGCATTTGAAATCGATAATATATACGCTTACGAATATGCAAAAGAAATTACAGTGCAATTTTATGAAGGTGAATCCGCAGTAGGTAAAACACTACATTACAGTGTAAATACATATCTATCTGCTAAACAAAATTCAGATTATAAAGAATTGCTTAAGGCAATCCATAACTATGGTGATGCAGCTGAAGCATATGTTGACTCACTTGAATTACGAGTTTTAATTACTTCAGATATCCATTTAACAGAATCAATAACTTGGCAGAGAATGAAATCGACCACAAAACAGCGTGCCGAGAAATGGTTGACACATGTTAACGAAGAGCATGAAAAAGAACCGTTCGACTTAATTGTAATCAATGGTGATATTTCTCTAGACCATACGTCAGGCGAGTACCAAGAAGGTGCTTACTACGATGATAAAGACGGCGAATCAGATGATATTGTTAAACAATATTTCTCGCAATTACCAGCGGGTGTGCCAGTTGTTGTTATACCGGGAAATCACGAACAGTATGGTAACGAAGACTGGAAAGCAATTACAGGTAATGATCGTCAGAGCTATATGGTTATGAATAATTCCTTATTCCTGTTTTTAGATAATTATAAGGTTGAGGAGACTCAGACTGAGCCGAGTAATGGAACATATACCAAGACAGATGTTGCTTATATAAATAAAATGATGGATAAATATCCGTCATGTGATGTTTATCTCATTTCACACATGTTTTATACAAATCAAGAAAGTGCAGAGTTTAAGAAATTGGTAGCTGAAAATGACAGCATCAAAGGATTGTTCCAAGGACATACACATAATGCAGCAACGATAGAATTGGGAGCAGATTGGGGAAACAAAACCATTGCACAGACTGGTACTTACGCTCATTATGATTCAGAACCAGGAGGTGACAGGTTCTGGGGCTTCCGTGAACTCAAGATTACGCAAGACAGTGCTTACAGCAATTTTATCCAGTTTCAATCTACTGAGACAGATGCAGATAAGGTTACTGACTATACGCGTAAATTTTTCATATCATATGCGCAGACAGATGGGAAATAGGGGGCGAGAAATTATGAAAGAAAGATATATAACACCTGAAATGGACATTGTGAATCTGCAATGCATGGATATTATTACAACTTCTGGGGGCAATGGTGAGACGATTCTTCCTGAGGATGAGTTCTAATTATATTGAGTGGATGTGTTGAATCATGAAGAAATACAGATGGATATTAATAATAATCATTATGATGCTTGCTTTAGGTATATTTGTTTTGTGTAGGGGAACGGAGACAAACAAAGGAAGTAATCAGGCAGAGCAACAACAAATAGAAAAAGACAGTGATCCCGACGATATAATCGTCGGGACACAAAAAGATAATCAGGAAGATGAGAATCAGAAAACGGATACCAAGAAAGAGAATGGGAATCAGAAGGTAGAAACGAATGCAGATGAATCAATACAGCTGCCAGAGGATAATTTGGAAGACAATGGGTCAACCGAGAAGACGGAAGAACCAGATTCACCATCAGAAGAACCAGATTCATCACAAGACGAAGTAGAAGATAATGATTCATCATCTAAAAAGCCGATTGTCTTACCAGGAATTCGTATAGATTAATTATAATGAAAAAAGATAGGAGGTTATGTATGTTGGGACGATACAAAAAAAGATTCATAGCACTTGTATGTATTGTATGTATGCTATTTTCTGTGGTCTCTAACGGCAGTTTTGTGCGAGCACAAGGTGGAAATTCAGATGAAGCCATTACTCTAGCAACAGCGCCGGAGATAGAGTTTGACCATTGGACATTTTCAGATGTAAATATCCCAGATGGGCCATTTGGTTCTCGATGGACAGAGTCAAACCATACAACTGGAAAGTCTCTTGACAAAACTCTCTTCCGAGGAAAGATAAAGTTCCCGAATGTTGGAGCAAGTTTTTTCATTGGAAACAAAGATACTTCGGGTTACAGAGGATTTAGATTTATTACAAATGGAGATAAGATAGACTTTGCTTTTGCGGGAACGGATGGGCATTTCTACAATGCGAACGGAGATACCGGAAGTGAGGCGGCAACTGGCTATCTTGCTAGCTTTGACCCAGCCATAGCAAAAACAACGTTAATAGGAAATGAGAATCTGGAGGTAGCGGTTTCAGTAGAATACACGAGTGTTTCAGGAAATTTAGTAACTATGAAGGTGGGAGTATTCTTTGACGGAAGACTCTATAACAACACGTATTATACAGTGAAAGATGTACCGGAGACATATTTAGCACAGACAATCCGGTTCCAAAATTCTAATACTAGTGTTAAATGGAATGCGAAATCAGTAAATATAACTCTGGAAAATGCGCCGGAGAAGGATTATAAATGTTGGACATTTTCTGACATGAATATGGAAGACCAGACGTTAAGTGGCAATCTGAACTGGGGAGATGATTTTAAGGACCGTATCATAGGAAATTCCTTGGACGAGACTATATTCAATGGA
>JAEIGA010002548.1_pt1 | contig 29054 bp, 30 predicted proteins | sample 9270691 | NCBI WGS metagenome assembly JAEIGA01 (sample SAMN17057246, study PRJNA624740) | gut metagenome | biome: biome; isolation source: fecal sample | host: Bos grunniens | place: China: Xizang | collected 2019
AAACATTTTCTTTGATATATGCTACATAAGCATTTTTAGTTGTAATATCATCCTTGAGTGCCAGCAAAAATCTTGGTACACTAATAAACAGTACACGACACTTTACTTCAGTACGTGCCCAAATCTTATTAAAGTAAGCTTCTGCCAAACGAAGACTCCATGAACTTTTACCGTTTCCACAGTTAGCTGAATGGAGATACAAGTTTTTACCGCTACCAATAAAATTAACAATATCCTGCTCAATAGCTGCAAGCTGCTTAAATTGCTCAAGGTCGGTTCCGTCCTCATCAACTCTCAGGGTAATATGCTTCTTCTGACTCTCTGTCATAAGAGCCGCTGAGTAGAGCGAGTCCATTTTATATTTTCTGAGGCAAAAGTCTTTATCACAATCTTTATGATTACAAACTTCATACAAAAAACAAGTTGACATTAATTTCCTCCAAGTATTTCTTAAACGCCTGTTGAACCGAAAGCTCCTTCTCCACGATTGGAAAACTCAAAGTCTTTATAGAACTCATCAAGCGATATATTATTATACACTTCAATCGGGGAAATATCGATAACTCTCGGCAAAAATTGTACTGCTTTCATACCAAGAGGAAGACTAACGACCTTGTCAGTGGTATTGATAAGCGAAATGTGAATAATACCTTGATAGTTAGCATCCACAACAGATGCACCATAAACGAGACCATACTTAGAAGCAATACCAGACTTGTTCTGTGCTTCAAGTGCCACATTGGCAGGAATAAAGCTGCGAATACCTGAAGGAATATTAGCGCGTCCGTGAGCAGGAATAACAATATAGTCATTACCACTTACATTACAATGCTCAATGAGAGCATTTTCAGGTGAATTTTTTTCTGCAAAAGCAGCTACAAAGGCGTCAGTCTTATTAGGAATATAGAAGTCTACTCCAGCATTTCCAGCATCTCTCGCAGGTGCCTTTACATCATAACCAGGTTCAATAAGAAATTTAATCATCTGTTTTAGTTCTCCTTTAGTAATTTTCATATTATATAATACGGTATAACTCTTAGAAAATTTGCAAATAGACAAAAAGAAAACCGCTCAGAATTTTTCCTGAGCGGTGCTAAAAAGATATAAAAGTATTAAATTATAGGTATCTTCTATTTTATTGTAAAGGTATCTTTTAATTTATCTTTTTGTATCTTTTTAGTATCGCTTAAGTTTATCATGCTTGTATCATTATAAGGAAACTGCTCGCTTCCTTATTTAATTTAGCTAATTAATTTAAGCGCGTTTTCTAAAAGTGCTAAGCGAGTTAGAAGCCCGCAGCCTCCAGGAACTGGCGATTGAAATTCTACATACAAATCTCGCTCACAATCACCAATCATTTTACCGTCAGAGTCAAAATTTATGCCGACGTCAAATACTACGGCGGATTTCTTGAGATAATAATCCTTGGTAAGCGTACCAATATGCCCAGTAGCTACGACAATAAGATCTGCATTAGCTAAATAAAACTTTTTAGCATGTTCTGGTGTTTTGGAATGCAAAACTGTTACATTCATACTTTCATTAATAAGTAGCTCAGCCATTGGTTTTCCTACAATTTCTGAACGTCCGATAACCACAGCGTTTTTACCAGTGAATTCGTAATTCATATCTTTTAGATATTTATAAATTCCGAAAGGTGTTGCAGGGGCAGTTTTAGAATACTTATTAAATCCGTCTAAGTCTTTTTCAGCAGCAATTGCTTTCATTACCTTTGCTTCACTAATATGCTTTGGAAGTGGGAACTGAACAATAAAACCAGTAATAGCAGGGTCTTCGTTAAAAATATCAATAAGGTCCAACAGGAAAGATTCAGAAATGTCTTCATTATAATTAAATAACTCACAAGTGATTCCACAGTCAGCACAGTCAGCTAGTTTATTTTTAACATAACGATTAGAAGCCTCAACATTTCCAACCTGGATAATAGCAAGATGCGGTGTAGCATTATTATTTAGTTTTCTATGCTCGATTTCATTTTTAATTTGCTGTTTTCTTTCAGCTACATATTCTTTAATAATTTGCATTACTTTCTGTCCCACTTTCTAAACGATTTTACCTGAGGCTGCGTTTTATTATTTATGTGTTGCCAATATTCATTTTTTGCCTCTGTACAATATGCGCTATTTGGTTTAGCGCTACAACCACTGCCTGTATGATATACACAAAAGTCACAGTAGGTTAATTTTTTATTTTGTTGCATAAATTACCTCACATACTATGGAAAGTTCGACTAATTACTTCTCTTTGTTGTGCACGTGAAAGTTTATTAAAATGAACGGCATAACCACTTACACGAATTGTTAAATTAGGGTATTTTTCAGGGTGATCATATGCGTCCATAAGTGTTTCTCTATTCATAACATTCACATTAAGATGATGTGCTTTTTGACTAAAATAGCCGTCAAGAATTGCTACTAAGTTAGAAATTCTATTTTCAACAGAGTTGCCAAGTGCTGATGGAATAATTGAAAAAGTGTTAGAAATTCCATCCCTGCAGTCGTCATAAGAAAGCTTTGCTACTGAATTTAACGAAGCTAACGGTCCGTCACAGTCTCTTCCATGCATCGGGTTTGCACCGGGTGCAAAAGGCTCACCAGCTTTTCGACCGTCGGGGGTCGCGCCAGTATGTTTACCATACATTACATTAGATGTAATAGTAAGAATAGATAAAGTATGTTCCGCATTTCTATACGCCGGAGTCTGTCTTAGATAAGTAATCATTCGATGAGAGATATCTTTTGCTATAAAATCTACTTCATCAATGTCATTTCCATAGCAAGGGAAGTTTCCTGTAGTTTTAAAATCTATAATATAACCTTTATCATCTCTGATCGGCTCAACTTTTGCCTTTAAAATCGCACTCATAGAGTCAGTAATCACGGATAGGCCTGCAATACCAAAAGCCATAAAGCGATGCACGTCAGTGTCATGTAAAGCCATTTGAGTTTTCTCATAACAATATTTATCGTGCATATAGTGAATTACATTCATTGTATTTACATATAAGTGAGATAACCACTTCATATAAATATCTAATCTTTCGTTTACCTTTTCATAATCTAAAACTTCATCATCCATGATAGACATCTGAGGGCCGATGTGAATACCAGAAGTAGTATCATAGCCACCGTTTAATGCAATTAAAAGAAGCTTAGGAAGATTACAGCGAGCGCCAAAGAACTGCATCTGTTTGCCAATTTTCATAGCAGAAACACAACAAGCGATAGCGTAGTCATCACCAAACTCCGGTCTCATGATATCGTCATTTTCATACTGGATAGAATCAGTATCGATAGAAACTTTAGCACAAAATTCTTTAAAAGGTTTAGGAAGTTGTTCTGACCACAAAACAGTTAAATTGGGTTCCGGTGCCGGACCTAAGTTATATAAAGTATTCAAAATTCTAAAACTAGATTTAGAGACTAATGTTCTGCCATCTTCACCTATCCCACCGACTGCTTCAGTAATCCACATAGGGTCACCACCAAAGAGCTCGTTATATTCAGGTGTTCTAAGATGTCTGGCTAGTCGTAACTTAATTACAAAATCATCAAATAGCTCTTGTATTTCCTGTTCTGTTAAAACTCCGAGTGCAAGATCTCTTTCGGCGTAAATGTCAAAAAATGTAGCCACACGACCAAGGCTCATTGCTGCGCCATTTTGCTCCTTAATAGCAGCAAGATAGGCAAAGTAAGTCCACTGAATAGCTTCCTGTGTATTCTTAGCCGGTTGGCTAATATCAAAACCATACTGCTTTGCCATTTCTTGAATCTTACCAAGAAATGCGATTTGCTGGTGAAGTTCTTCGGTTAAGCGAATTGCATCAGTTGTAAAAGTAGCAGAAGCTAACTTTTTTCTGTCTTTAATTTTTTCTTCAACAAGCTTGTCTATACCATATAAAGCTACACGACGATAATCACCGATGATACGTCCACGGCCGTAAGCATCGGGAAGTCCCGTAATTACATGAGATTTTCTAGCCGCGCGCATTTCATCAGTATACGCTCTAAAAACACCGTCATTATGAGTAGTACGGTATTTAAATTCTTCTTCAATTTTAGGGCTAAGCATATAGCCATAGGCCTCACAGGCCTGCCTTGCCATTCTTATACCGCCAAATGGTGCAATACCTCTTTTAAGAGGCTCATCAGTCTGCAATCCAACAATAATTTCTTGGTTTATATCAATATAACCGGGCTCGTATGCTGTTGGGGAGCTCACTATCTCTGTATCGATCGCTCTGACCCCGTTATTGCGGCGTTCTTCTTCAAAAAGAAGTTGGACAGTTTTCATTAAGTTACTAGTGCGTTTTGTTGGGCCCTCTAGGAAAGTAGCATCACTATAGTAAGGTTTATAATTTTTTTGAATAAAATCTCTTACGTCAATGCTATCAACCCAAGGGCCTTCTACAAAACCGCTATGATGTAAATGTAACATACAGTTTCATCCTTTCTTTTAATAAGGTCATTTAACAAGGGTAATTATTTTAGCATATTATATTTTATAATAAAACAACCTGTTTATAGCACTGTCTTCATTAGCAGCCCTCATTAATAACTTCTATTTGGCAAGACTTCATTACAGCGAGTGCTGCATTATGAGCTTCAATAGAAGTACCTGCACAGCAAGATGCATCACAGCTGATAATAGTGTGTTCTCTTATTACATCAGCCTTTAAAATAAGCGCATTAGAAACTACACAAATATCTGTACAAAAGCCTATAAGTTCTATTTCAGTAATAGGGTCTTGTACAAAGCTCCAGCTATGGGGCATATTAAGATAAATTTGGCGGTCTAAATCATTCAAACCAAAACGCTTTTTAATAATGGTGCTGTGAGGCTCTATAAATTCTTTTAATTCATCTACTATCTGCCAGCCCCAAGTCCAGTTGACACAGTGGACAACCGGAAGATATTTGCCTTCAGAAGAATCAAGATAATCCTCATCATGAGTATCTTGCGTAAACATTACTTTCCAACCTTCATCAAGACGCTGCTGAATCTTTTCCTTAATTCTGGGAATACGCTTCTGTGCTTCGGGATTAGCCAAAGCGCCAGTTACAAAATCATTTTGAACATCAACTACAAGTAATACTTTCATTTTAAATACCTTCCTTTAATCTATAACTTACAGCATTCTTAAGATACTCAAGATAACCCTTATCTTGACACATAGCCTTACCAGGAGTGTCACTTATCTTGGCTACAGGGTGTCCGTTGACATACTGCAACTTAATAACAATATTAAGAGGCTTTGCATAAGTATCATTACTGAGATAAGTTCCAATACCAAAACTTACATTAATACGACCCTTAAAGTAATTATAAATTCTCTGAGCACTATCAAAATCAAGACCGTCACTAAACAAGAGAGTCTTAGTCTTAGGGTCTATACCAAGCTTCTCATAGTGAGCAATAATCTTTTCACCCCACTCAATAGGGTCTCCTGAATCGTGTCTCACTCCAGTATAACAAAGGGCCTGAAGCTTATTGAAATCACGAAGAAAGAGGTCTGTACCAAGGGTATCAGTCAGAGCAGTTCCGTTATCACCCTGATACTCATCAAACCATTCTTCCATAGCTACCTTATTGGTATAAGCAAGCTGAATACCGGGGACGCCCTGATACATCTGGACAAATTCATGAGCATAAGTACCAATAGGCTTTACACCGTATTTCATTGCAAGATAAACATTAGAGGTACCAACGCAATGCTCATTTTTCACAAGCTCACCGACTGCATAATCCTGCCACTCTCTAGAAAGACGACGACGTGCACCAAACTCGGCAAACTTAAAATCATAGATATCCGCACGGAATCCGGTCATTTTGCCAACAAGCTTTTCTTTTGCAGAATTCACAAGGGATATATAATCATACTTCATACGGAAGTAAACCTCATTTACTATCTCAAGAAGATAAATCTCAAACTGCATTACAGAAAACAGAGGACCTTCTACATAGAGAACCATTCCACCCGAAGCGATATTTTCTTCCTCGTCGTCCTCCGCAGGGGTAAGAGAAAAATAATCAGACTTAAAGCAGTGTACATATCTACGGAGAGGGCGCCACAAACGAAGAAATTCTACATAGTCACTCTTGATAAAACGAAGAGAAGAAAGGTACTCGAGTTCTTCCTCGCTAAAAGTAAGAGTACAAAGATGATCAATTTGTGCGTTAATCTCTTCAATCATCTCTTCTGTAAACTCCACACCTTCATTTCGGCACTTAAAAATATAAGTACCATTTAAATTGGTATGCTTATGGAACATTACCTGATTCATATTAAATTTATAAAGATCGGTATCAAGCAAAGATACTACAATAGGGCTAAGTTTCATCATAATTAATTTTCTCCTTTGTTAAAAATTGGCATTGGTGTGTATTTGTGACGAGTAGATTTATGTAATCTTGCTACTTTACTCATTGTTTCTGGAGTAAGACCACTTTCACATAAAAGGAAACCGTCAAGCTCTTCATAAGTAAAACCGAGATTATCTTCATCAGTTTTACCACACATTCCATCAGAAGGTGCTTTATGAACTAAATGACTAGGAAGGCCAAGGTCATCTCCAATCATAAGAACTTCACGGACAGTCAAATTGCCGAGCGGCGAAAAATCTCCTGCGGCGTCTCCATACTTAGTAGAATATCCGACAAAATCTTCAGAGTAATTACAAGTATTTACTACACGAGAATTAGGGTAGAGAGCTGCTATAGCATAAAGTGTAGTCATACGAATACGAGCAGGAAGATTAGTAGTAATCATAGAATTACTTCTTATTACATTTTTACCGTTACTTAGAAAAACTGCATCACTAATAGAATTATATAATGCCTCACAGGTCTCTCCAATATTAACAACATAATATTGGAGCTGTAGTCTTGCAACTACTGCATAAGAGTCACTAATATCTTTTTGTACTCCTTGTGGCATAAGCACCCCAATTACTCTATCAGCACCAAGTGCTTCTACACAAAGGGCAGCTGCAACAGTCGAGTCTTTACCTCCACTAATTCCGATGATAGCCTTACCGTCTGGAATATCTTTAAATTGTTCTTTAATCCAATTAATACAATCTTCAGTTACTTTCAACATCTTTTAGTATCTTCCTTAAATTTTTAAATTCAGAATAAAGCGCTTCCGGCATAAATACTTTAAAATATTCAAAATTATCTTCTACAATAGCTTCACGGATTTCGGTAGCAGATACTTTTAATATTCCCCTATTTATATTTACGATATGAATATCAAAAGAATCAAACCAATGGTCATGTTTATTTTCAATTCCTTGATAAATTGCATCTGGTTTTATGTTTATGTTTTGATAAATAGTATTTAACAAATATTCGCCCCAAGATTCATCATCAGACGGATTTGCACGGTCATTAATACCAAGAATACTAATTCTGTCGAAGTATTCCGGAAAAACTTTTTGAATCATTAGTCGGCGATATTCATATCTAAATGGATTTGTTGTAGTTCCAAATTCTTGTGCAGATCCAATAGCAATAATAACTCTTTCACACTCTTCAAGCATTTTACGTACTATGGATTCATGCCCTCTATGGAAAGGTTGAAATCTTCCAATAAATAAGCCAACTTTATACTTCATCTTATTTACCTTCAATATACTCAACCGGAAGCTTTCTTGAATAAGTTAGAAGCTTAGTATTATAACCTTCATCTTCTACTGTAGAAAATGTCTGCCAAAGCTCCAGGTCAGGATATTCATCAAGGTTAGGGAAAAATACCTCTGCTTCACCGTCAGCGTCTACCTTATTTACATAGACCGAATCATAATAAGGAAGCATACTTTTATAAAGCATAGCTCCTCCAATTACAAATACATTCTTAGTTTTTGCAAGTTCTTTTACAAGACGAACAGCAGTATCAAAATCATGAATACAGAAACAATCGTCTCTTTCAACTCCTTCAGGGCAAAGACAGATAGTAGAACGACCCTTAAGAGGCTTACTTCCAGGGAAACTCAACAGCGTATTATATCCACAGAATACAATGCTATCAGCAGTAGTATTTTTGAAGAACTGCATATCCTTCTTTAAATGAAAGAGTAAGTCATTTTTCTTACCGATACCCCAATTTTTATCTATACAAACAATTCCAATAATCATCCATTAAACTCCTTATCTTTCTTAATCAAAGTTCCGTTATTATAATTTTCTTTTAGATATTTCTTGTGTGCCTTATACCAGATATAGAAATTTCTTTCAGTTTCCATTTCATGCAAATTCCACAAAAGTTTTTCAAAAAGATATTCAGTTTCAAGGTCAAGTACTCTACTCTGGCATTTCTTTACCCAATAGTCCCAAGGTGTTGCCACTGACCAAGTATCTTTATTATAAGCTTTACCTGCTGCGATAAAATCACAAAACATTTCTATAACATATTTATACGGCATTTTTACTGCGTTATTCTTTTCAAAAGAGTCTACCCAGTATTCTGAATGATGCTTATTTCTATTTCGATGATGGCACCAGCTAGGCGAATAGCCCAATTCCTTGCGGGCCTGGTCGTGTGGGCTGAGGGTACCGGTATAATATTTTGATATTTTAAGCTCTGCCGGTGAATACTTACTAAGGTCATGCAGGAGTCCTTGAATAGGAATACCCATTTTAAAACAAGCTTTTCTAACATGCTTTCTATGAGTTCTTACTAATTTAAGATGTTTAAACAAATTATTCATGCCTTAGACTCCTTTTCAACAAGCTGTAACAAAAGATTGCTATGCTCAGAGCGAGTATAAATAACACCTTTTGAGTTTATGATATTAGCTATTCCAGCATTTTTAATTAGTCTCAAACAAATTTCACATGGCCAAGCTTCGCACTCAATAAGCTCACCTGTTCTAACGTCAAAACCTGCAAGATAAAGGTCTGCACCTAACATTTCATTTCTGCTAGCCGAAATAATAGCGTTCATCTCAGCATGAACTGCAGGACAATCAATATAAGTTGAAGCATCTTTGCCATTTTTGCATTTAGTACAAGTATAACAGTGGGGCTCTCCACGAGGCGGATTATTGTAACCAGTTGCAATGATTTCTCCATTTTTTACTATTACGCAACCATAATGTTTTCTAATACAAGTTGAGCGAGCTGAAACAGCTTTTGCAATTCCAAGATAATATTCATCAATAGAAGGTCTTTTCATTTTAATCCTCCGTAAAACTTTATATAATAATATACAATAAAAGGCAGACTATTTTGCTAGTCTGCCTAATATTTATTCAGCTACCTCAAATTTAGTAGTAAGTTTAGTAGACTGATAACCTACAAGTTCAAAGTCATCTTCGGTAAAGTCATAGAAATCCTTTACATCAGGATTGAGCTTAAGCTGAGGACCAGGATACTCAGGATTTTCAATAACTTCTTTTACAAGGTCCATATGGCGGTCGTAGATATGAAGATTGTTTACAATATGAACAAGGGTACCAGGCTGATATCCACAAACCTGTGCAAGCATGTGTACCAAAACTGCATACTGAATAGTATCCCAACCACCGCTTGCAGCTGCAGCAAGAAGGTCACCAGATCTCTGAATTACTGTGCAGTTAAGCTTTCCGTCTGTTACATCCCAAAGAGTTTCGTAGACACAAGGCGGAAGGTTCATCTCATGAAGATCCTGAGGACACCACATAGTTGTAATCATTCTACGGTCCATAGGCTTATTCTTAAGAAGGTAAATAAGGTTATCTACCTGATCGAATTTTCCATAACCGTAATCAGATACCTTGCCAAGCTGATAACCATACGTCTTACCGATAGTACCATCTTCACCTTCCCAAGCTCTCCAAATAGAAGCAGATTTACCTAGTTCATTTACAACATTAGATTTCTTCTGCCACATCCAAAGAAGCTCTCTTACTACACCCTTAAAAGCCTGAGTTCTAAGGGTAAGGATAGGGAATTCTTTAGAAAGGTCATAAGTACGAACTGCACAGAAGGTTTTAATTGTATGTGCCGGAGTGCCGTCAGGCCACTTAGGTCTTACCGGATAATCCTTGTCATTAAATCCATTAGTAAGAAGCTCGTTTACTTCATCTTTAAAATAAAGATCTGCAATACTCATTTAATATAAATCCTTTCAATTAATACTATATTATACATTAAATTTTGCTTGATTTAACTTAATTTTCATTGCCATCTTGGGAGAGAAATAATCAATATTAGCTTCCCAATCAGGTTTATTATAAATATACTGCATATATTTTTCTACTGCATACGGAAGCTTTACGAGGTAGTCAGTAAGAAAAACAAGAAGTTTTTCCCACTCTGCGTCCTGCTCAAGACGACCTTTTTCACGTCCACCAATAAAGAGTCTTTCCTGAATAACTTCATTAGTGAGTTGCTCGGCTATATGAATCTGCCACTCTTTGGATAGTTCAGGTAGATAAGTCATAATATGTTGTATACAGCTACTCGGGGCGAGGTGATTATCTCGTTTTACAGAATAACGAAACTCAGCCATCAAAATTTGATATAAATCTTTATCATCTACTTTTACCATATAAAAATCTCCTATAATTTGTATTTTTATTTAAGTAAAAAGTTTTCAGCAAACCACTCGATTTTTTCAATAAAGTCATCAAGTGTACCATCATTATATAAAATAGCGTCAAAAGCATAATTATCCATATCAACTTCGGAAGGATGATTCTTCTGTGTTACTGTCAAGCCATTATCAAAATTCGGTCTTTCAACTCTAAGAATACAAGTTTCAAAAGACTTTCTAACAGTCTCAACCTCGATCGGATAACGACAGTCGGGGATAAGCACATAGTCCCATTCATTTTCAAACATCCTAAGAATACTTACAATAAATTCTGCCCAGTATGCGGGATTCTTTGTGCCTACAACATCTGTACCAATATACTGAAGAAGTGTCCGCCCCGCCTCATCTTTTAGGCCATTCCAATTAAAGAACTTTGTACAAATAAACTTAAGCAAATCTGCAAAATGAGTCACCAAAACTCTTTGTCCTTTACACTCTAAATAATACTTAATCATTTCTGCCGCAGTATCTTTACCATGTCGTGCTTTTGCGCTAATACAAATAACTCTCATATGTACCTCTAAAATAATTTTATATTATATAATACAATAAACTAAAATAAAAAATCTCAATAACCGGTAAGATCATTGAGATTTGTTTTAAGTATTAGTTTTTAATTGTTCTGAGTCTCTGAAGCTCGAAGGCCTCGTCAAGCTCAAGGCATCCGCCATCGTATAGCTCTTTTGCACAAGGGTCTGTGAGTATAGTTTCTTTAAGATTCCTGGATGCAATCTTTTTTTCAAAAGCCTCCGCGAGAGCTTTGTCAGTGTTATTGTCCCCAGTATATCTTGGATGTTCCTCGTCTTTATACTTCTGAAGTGCTATAACTTCTCCCTCAGTGAGTATCTCCCAGGCGTAAAGGTCGTGAAGAGTCATAGTAAGCCCGTACTTCTCTTGAAGTTCATCAGCCCGTTTCTCATTTTTTTCATAAACCACAAAATCCATTATAGCTACTCTCCTTAAACTTTAACTTTATTATATTATACAATATTTCAAAGTTAAAAAACACTATTTAACATTATTTTTTTTAAGTTCTTGCATTATTGCATCATAAAATACATTCGCCGCTGCGACATCTCGATTTGTACTGGCGTTAACTTTTTGATATCCTTTATAAAAAACCTTTCCAAAAACAAAGTAAGATATATCATGTATCTTAAATCTAAAACAAATACCTCGCCACTGAGTACTTCCAATAGAACCAAGGTCTACTTCAAACATTTTACGTCCATCATTATTTTGAATAGTTTTAGGCTCCCATAATGCGGTAGGATATTCACCTTCTGGTAATTCACAAACAAATTTTGGTAAACGCTTAACTGCCAGTTTATCAAAATATGGAATATCTTTTTTATATTTAATATTAACAGCTCGCTCTGACGGAACCCATATTCCAGCACCTGTGACTGAAAAATTAGGACATCCAGGAGCGATTTCAGAAATTCTAACTAATCCGATACTATATAAAAAATTATCCATATACGCATGGTAGTCTATTTGCCTGGGTTGCTCTTTGGATTTGACTCCAGCTTTCTTACCTTCTTCTATGACCTGTATATCATTTACCATGCTAAGCTCTTCATAGAGCTTTATAAAATCTGAATCAAAAAACATAGTATTCTCCGTTATCTTGAATTACTATATAATTTAGCAATTAAATTTGTCTTGTAAGATACTTTGAAGATGCAAAGCCTGTATGCATATTACCATTTTGGTTAAATTGCACATATAACCAATTAGTACCACTAAGTCTAGTAAAGTATCCATAGCAGATTACCTCGGTTCCTTTTGAAATTGTGGTTAAAATCTCTTTATCCGTGCCAGCACCGCTTCTAATATTTAAATTTGAAGTAGTTTTATAAGTACCTACTAAAGTTTTATCAAAGCTTTTTGCCACTTCTAGCTTTAATTCCGCATTTGTTAATACTACAGCTGTATGCCCTGATGCTAAAAGAATATCTCCACGTTTAAGATGACCAGGCTTTGCTAGATATTTAATCTCTGTTAATACGTTAAATTTTCCAGTAGCTGCTAATACGGCTTTTTGATTGCCTGTATACATATCTTTGCTTACTTTAATTCCTGCAGCATTTACACAGACTGCGACTAAAGAAGAACAATCGCACTCACATTTTTCTTTAACTTTAGTAATATCCCAATTTAAGTTTTTAACATGCTCATATAAAGTAGTTCTTTGATTTTGGTCGTACCCAATATTATTATTTAGGCACGCTTGTTCCATTGTTTTTGCAATTTTTTCTGCTACCTTAAGGTCTTTTGCACGAAAAACCGCAGTCCAATTTTTGTTGTACCAGTCTCGTATTACTACTTCTTTTCCGGTTTGATCGCCAGCACTTCCATTCTTAGTTTTCTTATTTTCATCTAAACTTGCATGGCCAATTTTAACCATTCTAAAATCACTCCTTAAAAAATAAAGGACAGGTTTAATTTAACCTGTCCTTATTAAGTTATTTAATAATTACTCAAAATCTACAAAAAGCTCGTTATTTACAAGCTCACCGCCACGAGATATTGTACGTCTATAGGACTCGGCTAGTTTCTCACCAGCAAGAATTTCATCCAAGTCTGTATCTACACCTGCATGAGCATCCATAAAGAGATCAGCATCCTCCTCAAGAAGCCCTTCAGCAGACTCTATAATCTCGCCAGAAAGAATAGCATCAAGATCTGTTCTTACATGAGCGTGTGCGTCCATGAAAATATCAGAATCAGCTGCCTCAGTGATATCGAAGTCTTCCTCAAATCTTGTGCCATATTCCTGAGTAGACTTGCCTGCCTGATTAAGCCAGAAAATATGTTCAAAGGCAGCAGTTCTCCAAACAGTCTTATTTTCAACTGCTTCACCGGTTTCAAGGTCAATACCAACGACAGGCTTGGGAGTAAGCTTAGCCTTTTCGGTAGCGGTAAGATAAGGCGAATTCTCAACATCTGCCTTAGAAACAGGGGTAACTGCTCCGGTATCAATATCAACTACATAGTATCTTACACAAGTACCTGTGCCACGTTTAATATCCCAAAGAACGTACTTGCTATTAGGATCACTCTTTTTCTGACCAACCTTATTCTCAAAACCAGGTGTATGGTCATACCAAGACTTTCCAGGTGCCTCGCCGGTGCGATCTCTAAATTCTTTAGTAGTTCCTACATTCTCATAACTTACGCCGCTTACAATAGCTGTAAGGTCAATAACTTTATAGATACGAATAGTGCTCTTATAAGCCCTAGAAACAGGAATAGAACTATACATTCCCATATTAAAGTATGTACCACCGCGAAGATTCTTCATAAACTCAAAAATCTCTACTTCTGAGAGTGGCTTAAGCTTAAGAAGAAGGTCAGACTCAAGAGAAATAGCTTCATTTACTTTATTCATTAGTATAAACTCCTTATAAAATAATTAATCAGGTATAATATAATACGACTTATACCTGATTAATTTAGCAAATTTTAAATAAATTTTGTTGTATTAGGAGAAATTTCTTTAAGAATCTTTTGCTTTACTGCTTTATATTTCTTGGCGAGCATCTCAAAAATATCTGACTGGTCGTTTTCGAGCTCATTAATAACACTCAGAAGGTCATTTATTTCTTGCTGGTGCTCTTTTGTTAAGTAGGATATAGGTTTTCTAAGCACTGCTGCGGATGTCTCCTGTGAACATTTAAACTGTCCCTGAAGCCAGCTGCAAGCATCATCATAAGTAAGGTCAAAGATAGCCTTCCAGTTATTTGTCTTCTTAAGTTTTTCGATAATCTGAAGTACTTCAAGCTTTCCTTTATTATCTTGAATCTGATGTGTGAGTCTATTTGTGTGAGTCTCAATAAGGTAATTAAGATTAGACTTCACTACGAGGTCAAAACTACACGGTACATAAATATGATCCTGGTCAAAGAAAGCGAGATTATAAGTTTCGGAAGTCTGAAGCTTTTTATAAAGTCTATCATAGAGCTCCTGCATGTCGCACTGTTTCTTAAATACCTTTTCAACTACAATACGGGTATCATAAGTAGACTCGTCTCGCATATCAACCTTATCAAGTAGGATTTCTTTTTCTATAATCTTTCTTACATGCTCCGCAGTCTTAGAAGAAGGCATTGCAGTAATAGTGATAGTACCATTTTTATCGATAGTCATCTCAGGAGCAAGTCTGATAGAGCCTTTTCCAGTCTTAAGAACTTCTTCCCACTCTTTTTTGTTAGATAAAATTGAAACGCCAACGTTAGGAATAGGAAGCTTCTTGGGCACCCAATTAAGGTCCTTGTGCTTAAGAATATCAAGGTAATAGTCAAACATGCCTTCAATATCGAGACAGGGGATATTAAGCTTAGGAAGGCCCGCGGGAATACCGGACATGGAATTTAAGAAACAGAGAGGAAGCAATGTAGGCAAAGCAATAGGCTCAGGTTTATCTAGCTCACCGGTCATAGTAGGGCAATACTCGATACCATCGCAAGTAAGGTCAATAGCAAGATCGGAAAGTCTACAGCCAATATAACGAGGGGCAGATGCTTCGATATTCTTTATACGATTACCAAAGTTTCCCTGTTTATCTAAGAAATTAAACTTATTGCTGTTATCTCCGAGAGATACAATAACCTCAGGAACTGCAGTAGGGTGAGGGTGCATATCAAGACAGTAGCCGGCTGCTTCAGCTACCTTGATGATAGACCTCGGTGCCTTTTTATAAAGAGAATAAATAACTCTCTTCTGGACACTTTTCGCGCCGTCAATTACAGATCCGTAAGCACGACCGGCAGCAACATAGATACTATACTCTTTATAATTTTCAGATGCCAATTCAAGAGCATCTTTTACGGGAATAGTTGTACTCATTTTTCCTCCTTAGTCAAATAGCCCTGCAAAAAGATTTACTGCTTCAGCTACTCTATCTTTGCCTTTGCCTACTATTGCAATCTTTTTTGTGGAACTTGTTTTCTTAGACGACTTCTTTTTTGGCTCAACCTCTATAGATACTTTTATAGCCTTAGTTTCTGGCTCAGGCTTAAATTCAAGAGTTTTCGCAACGTTAGAGCAAGTAGTTTTTATTTCTTCGACTACCTTAGCCTGTTTAACAATAGGTTCAGGATTTGTAAATACCCGAGATTCAGAATTTAAGATAATTCCAAGGTCCTTAAGTAAATTACCTTTACCTTCAGAGGTACCGAGAATCTTATTAAACTCGTCAATATCTGAAGGATACTCAATCTGAAGTACATTTCTGGTATTCTTATCTACAAGGAAATAATAAAGCTGGTCATCGTTCATTTCTCCAAGTCCTTTGAAGCGATGCACGTCTTTTGCTGTAGCAGGAATATCCTCAACTTTATTGCACCAACCGTAATCCTTAGCCGATTTACCCCAGCAGTACAAAGGCGGAAGTGAAACGTATACTCTTCCCTGCTTTACCATATCAGGAAATAGATTAATAAATACGGCAAGCACAAGACAGTTAATCTGAAGTCCGTCAGGGTCAGCATCGGCAGAAATAATTACTCTTTCATACCGAGATTTAGAAGCGTCACATTGAGCTCCGATACCGCAACCTATACTATTCGCAATATCACAAATTTCTTTATTCTGAATTACTTCCTTAAGATCCTTATAAGTAGTATTAAGAATCTTACCTCTGATAGGAAGTACTGCCTGAGTTGCCTTATCTCTTACATACAAATATGGGCCCATAGCAGAATCACCTTCTACAATAAAGAGCTCGGTATTATCACGTTTTCTTGAAGTACACTCTACAAGCTTACTTACTACAGAACGGCGTCTGATATTATCACCAGAATCCTCATTTATTTTAATTAATGAAGAAATCTCTTTACGTGAAAGCAGAGCATTCTGTGCGATACGATACTCCTCAAAGCGCTTTAAGAGTTGCTGTGCGACCTCAATATTATTAGTTAGATATTTTGTCAGACTCTTACTAAAAGCTTCCATAAGGCTATCAAAATAAGCCTTATTGACTACTAGCTTTTCCTTTGTCTGGGAAGAGAATTCAGGATGTGAGATAAACACTGCACAAATACCACGAAGGCCAACAAGATAGTCAGAAGGCTTCAGGTCGACAGCAGGTCTAAGATTTTTATATTTACTAATGAGAGTTTCCCATGTAGAAATAATTGTTTTGGAAAGACACTGAACATGAGTACCTCCGAGGTAATTAGCAAGAAGGTTGGTATAACCGAAATACCTGTCTTTCGTATCAGAAGTATATCTAAGTGCTACTTTCATCGACTCACCAAGGTCATTAGTAACTTCGATAGTAGGAATATCTACATAAGTCGCAATCTTAGGGTCTTCTTCTTTAATTAAATCAAAAATTGTACAGTTAGTATCTTGCTCCTCACTATCAATAACACAGCGGGCTCTAAAACCAAGAGCCGAAGCAATTTTACAACGACTAAGAATAAAATCACGAGGAATTTTAACGGAGTGGAAGTACTTCTTGTTAGGAATAAAAGAAGCAGAGGTTCCGTGAAGCTCTTCTGTCTTACCCTTTTGGAGATCAGTCTCGGCGGAACCATGAGTAGTAACTTCAATAAATTTACCGCCTCGTCTAGACCTTACCGTAAAAGTCTCAGAAAGTGCATTTGTGACAGTCATACCAACACCATTAAGACCAGCAGAATAGTTATAAGAATTGTTATCAAACTTACCACCTGAATTGGCTACAGTCATAAGTACTTCAATTACTTCTTTTTCTTCTCCATTTTCAAGCTTTTTCTTACCATGAGGGATACCGCGTCCAAAGTCATGAACTGTATACCTATTTTCTTGGGAGTCCACCTCAACAATAAGTTCAGTTGAATGCCCAGCACTCACCTCGTCCATAGCATTATCAAACATTTCTGAGAAAAGCGACCTCGGGTCATTTGCCTCACCGATATACATTCCGCTTCTGAGCTGTATGTGTTCAATATCATTTAAAACTTTAATATTATCAGAAGTGTATTGTTTTGACATTATTTTACTCCTTTTATTACTTTACTTTATATTATACAATATCTCTTTTTAAAATTTAGAAAAAAAATAAGGCCCATCTATTGACAGACCTCATTTTATATTTTACTTATTTAGTTCTTTACTTTCTTTAGCTTTTTGTAACCCATTTGCAAAGGCAATTGTATCATCAATATACTCGCTAAGCTGTCCAATAAAATCTGCTATGTCTAAACCAGCAGCTTTTAATCCAGCATTTACAGTAGTTATAACAAATTGCTTTTTTCCTTCACCATTAAGCTGACTTTTCTCAGCTTCAGTCATTGCCGCATCTGTAATAGTCATTATAAGATTCCAAATTTCAGTAGTTTTTTTACTTTTTAAATTTTTAATAAAATTCACTACTGCAAAATATGCAGCTACGCCAGCTGAAATTAAACCGACTAAACCCGTAATCAATGAAATAACTTCTGAAATAATTTCCATATTACGTAAGTCTTCCTTTCAATTTTATTTTTTTGTATCTATAAACTTAGCGCTATTTCGAGTATCATACATCTTTTTTAATGCCTCAGTGTCAGACATTGGAATTACCATTAATTCGTTAACTTCCGGTATAACTATACTATGTACGTAATCATTGCCCCCAAGGTCTTCATAATCTCTAACAAGCTCAAAAAATGCATGATGTTCCATCTCTGACCAACACTTAGAAGGATTTAATTTATCAGAAGTCATAAGACGATATTCGTCTAGGAGTTTCTCCCTAAGAGCATTCTTTTCACGTCTTTCAAGTTTATCTAAACGCGCATTTAAAATTCTTTGATTTTCAGCTACACCCGCCTGAATTTGCTGACAAGTAGCTAAAATTGTAGTATCTGCTGCCTGAAGTTGCTGCTGAATCTGGAGACTCTGCGCACGATAGCCAGGTAAAGATGCTACAGCTGCTTCTAAGGTTGCGATTTTCTGGTCTCGTACTCGCGCTTCCTCAGCCAATCTTTCTCTCTCCAACTGTTCAGCCTCCCTCTGTTGTCTTCTTATTTTTGGCCAACCAACTAATTTATTAAATAATAATGTAACCGTAAGAGTAATAACTACAGAAATTGCAGTTACTACAAAAGCATTTTCATACCACACTGGAAGCATTCCCCTTCTTATTTTATATTTTTAATTTAGAGTAAAGCTTCTCTTGCTAAACTCGTACATCTCTATTAATTTAGCGTATTATTAAATTATTATTTTATTAGTTGACTTAAAACAATTGAGCTATCCGGTAAAGATAGCTCAATCAAGTATTATTAATCTGAAGTTATTTTGAAATATTAGCTGTCCTGAACTTGGCCAAACGTAAACTGCAGTTGATAAATTCCGTCTCCCCGGTCATCTACCGTTAAAGCTGGCACTGAAATAGAGTTTGCTCCGTTTTTAAGTTGCAGAGCACTTGCCGTAATAGTACCAGTAGTGCTAACCTCGGTACTGCTAATAGTTGTTTTCTCACCAGGTTTTTCAGCATCCTCAATGCTTATTGAGTTGCCGACTGAAAGACCTTTAGCCTGCAGCGAGTCAGCCTCAATGCTAGGTGTATATATACCCGAGTCCTGAATGGTAACAGCAGCATTGCCCTCAGTGTCCGTAACAGTAATAGATTCAGCTTTAAGTGAGCCAAACTCTGCAGTAGGGCCTATAAACTTAAATGCATTAAGTTCACCTACGTCAATAGAGTCGTCGGTATAACCATGCCTTATACTTGGAAGCAGTGAAGTCTTTACAAGCTGCCACGGCTCTGTGTTGGAAGTTCTGCTAAAAAGAGCTAGGTCATAGGAACGTAAGTCAACCGCTGCTCCATTTCTAGTAATAGTGTCCTTAAGTTCAGACTTTATGGTAAATGAAACACCTACAAAGAAATGATTGCCTTCATAAGGGATATCTAATGAATTTACTGGCGCACCATCATTGTACTGTTGATATAAGATCTCAGTTGAATAATCTGAACTATTTAAAGAAATTTTGTCATGCAGGCTCAAGTGCGCGTATATTGTACCTGTACCAGCTGAAACGCCTAGCGCCTCTGCTATTTTGGAAATATCTATATTTGCAATTTCTATTCGGTAACCACCTAGTACAAATACTAAGGTATCACTCTCATAGCTATCAATAAAACTATCCGCTAAACCATTAATTGCTGTACCAATTCTATTTGTACGCTCTGTATTAAGGCGCGCTTCTGGATCGTAGAATGTTATAGGATCCGTCGTGCTAGACTGACCTCTGCGAGAGCATGGAAAAATATTTATGCTTGTACTCGGCAAGAAAAGTCTATCCTTATTCTGCCCATCATTATATACTAATAATTCATTTCTGATTTCTGCCATTTATATCATTCTCCTCGCAGTTAATTATTTTCTACATTTTTATTAGATATAATGAGTTCCCAGTCAATTAATAATACTGTCGAGGCCGACCAGTCATTTATACTCTGCAAAAAAAAGTTGCCAGGATTTTCTGGGTCAGTTAAGTAGTAATAAGCTGAAAACTCTGTTATATCCGAAGCGTTAACTCCGTATAGTGCTACCTGATTAAACTCACCAGTTACAGCTGCCTTAGTGACCTCAAAACTATACACAACTCTAACTTGCTCTAGCGTATCATCAGATATAATAGTAGGTGTCTGTGCATAAGATATCCACGAGGATCGCTGTGTGACATTATCTTCAGTCGCAGTACTGGTAAGTCCGCTACCTGCACCATTATATAAAAGCACAATTTGAGTAGGTAAATAGCCTTGCGCTTCACCATAAGCACCCGCCAGGCAGTGTCCTAAAAATTTAAATAATCTAGCTGTTCCTTTATTTTTATATGTTTGAGACTTTAACACACGGTTATTACTTTTGAGGGTAAGAGTTACCTTACCCTCATAGCCGAGGCCGTCCATAAAACCATTTTGTGACATTTTAGTTATCTTCCTCCTCAGTAATATTAGTAGCAGCCGGCGAACTTTCTGGTAGTTCGAGAGCAATAATAGGTGATGTACCAAAAAGACCTACATTAGGCGTATTGTCATCTAGAACAAAGTTTGATTCGGAATACTCTATATAAAGACCATCATTATCATCCCTTGCAATATTAGCAAGTCCAAGAGGATGCTGCACGAGCTCTCCATGTGTAGTCTTCATGCCAGTACGTACTTGCCTTAGCACAGTAGCAGTATTAAGATTTGTTGAAACCGTTGTCCTTCGTACAGTACTTCGTACTATCGAGACTCTAATACCAAACGGTAAAATATACGGTAGCAAGTCCATAAATAGAGTAATATCAGAAAGCTCTATTGGAATCTTAATAGTCAATACATGTTCTACTAGCTCGCTTGAAAACTCTCCAGAAATTCCAGCTGCTTTTACTAACGCGTTTCCAACTAAGTTAATTGCACCCAAAGTCCCCTTAACTTTTAATAGTCGTGGAAAAATACTTACGAGTGCTGCCAACTGAGCTTTATCATAATTTCGTCTCAGCTTAAACCCTAGAGTCATAGCCAGCAGCTCAGTTGTACGTGTATCTGCTTCTACTCCAGTAGGAAGCAGATACAGCATATCAGCATTTGTTTTACTATAATTTAGCACAACTTCATATAGATGGCCTAGGACCTGGAAATCACGAGAAGCATCATAATAAACACTTGGTATTTGATTTTTTATACTAATCATTATTATTTGCTCCTTAATATCTAGACGATTTTGCAATCTTAAGACCAGTGTCTAAATAATTAATATCAAGCTTAGAAATTACAAAGCTATTATTGACATTATTTATATCATAGAGCGTATATGGATTAGAAAACGAGCTTATATTATCATCAAACTCTATTGCCAGGCTGTTTTCAATCGGCACGTTGTAGTAAAACTCATAATTTTTATCAAGAATTTTGATATTGTTGAGTACTGTCCTGACCATAGCTCGTTTATTCGAAAGATCAGGATTCTCACTATACTGTGCTCCAGGGTCTAGTAATGCTAGATTTAATCCATGAGTGTTTTTACCCTTAACTATTCGTAGTTTATCATAAAGAACACTTCCAACAGCAGTAGACTTTGCCTTGATTAGAATACTACAAGATTTAGCGACTTTAATACAGTTTAAGCCAGCTCTAAGGTAAAGCTTATTACCGTCAACGCCGTTATCCCACCATGAAAAATTATAAGCGCCCTCAGTTTTTGTGTAATTAAAAATAGAAACTACGTCTTCTGCCGGACCGTACTCACTTGGGATTTCAATAAATACCCCTGAGGCCTTTCCCTCTAGCTGAGCATTCTCTGTATTGAGATAAATACAGAATATACCAAATAAATCGCTATCACTAGGGATCATACAGTTAAGCTGTACAGCACGTGGTTTACTTTCTGCTCCAGCCTGGTCGGGAACGCTCCACAAACTAGTTTGAACATCTACCTGTGTCCATTGTTCATTCAGTCTCGCTATTACTGCGCTTGCATCGACATCTGTTGAGCGTTTGCTGACTGATGCAATAGGTGTAAAAGTATCTTCAAGGCTTTCTAGCTCTACTAATTGCGGGGCTTCTTCTTTAAATACTTTCATTTGTAGATTAGTATTATTTGAAGTAGCTGTGGAGCTTTCTGCGTTGGCGTCCTTTTCAAAGTTACCTGATGCTACCTGAGCAACCACATCTAACTTAATTGAAATCGGCTCATAAGGCATGCCAATAACTATATTAAGTTTTTCAGCGCCTAGCCACCAGGTACCGGTTTCATCATAATAAGGAACTGGTGCCCCTTCACCACCGGCGGTCTTGCCAGTATCAGTACTGCCTATCCACCAGTTGCCATTTTCAATGTAAGGTTCAAGAGAACTATCACTAACTGAGGGTGACGGAGCAATTTCTATCACTCCGTCGGGGGTATAAACCTTAACTTTATTAGCTATCTCATTAACCACCGAAGCCGGGTTCGCCACAGAAGTTGGGTCCTTTGCATTGGCCTCAACCGTGACATGTCTCAATGTTTGTGAGAGCCCTGGTGATGTGGACAGCTCAAGAAGACTGCAAACCTCCCACCCAGCACTTGGGGTAAGACCTGAGCCAAGGTCAATTTTAGGAAGTATTGTAGGAGTGTCAGAGCCTGCAGGAGTATAAGTGATTGGAGCCTCTTCCGTGCTCAAACAACCTGTCCATTGAGTATTACTTATTGTACAAGGACTATCTGTTGAGTCGACAGTAAGTGTATTTAAAGTATCACCTTCTGTTAACGTTACATATTGATATTCTGTTATAGTGATCTTCTTATTCGTACTTAATTGTACATAGTTACTCCAAGGAACGAGGTGCATACCTTGCTCAAGAATATCAGCGATTTCGACGCTATCAGTAGCTTTAGGAATATAAAGACCTTGGTCTATGGTGATCACTGAACCGCTTCCGTAGTATGCAGCTTCTTGTGTATTTTTGTCTGTGTAAAAAATATATTCTCCGTCTTTAAGCTCATAGCTATTGACTGCGCTAGTAGAGCCATCGAGTACAGAAGACTCAAAATTTCGATAAAATCTGGCGGGTTTATCAAGTACAACTCGCGAGATACGTCTCATCTCAATTTGCTCATTAGGAGCAAGGGATAATAGGCCCTTTTCCTCTGACTCACCTGGGAATGTCACTGATTTCTTGGGAGAAGTTCCCTGTAGAAAAACATCCCCAGTAGGTATCAGCGTGAAACCAGAAGGTTTAAGTATTACCGGGTCCTCAGCGTCTCCACCAGTAAATACTAAGGAAACTGGCTCCGCATTTACCGTTTCACCATCTTCATTTGTACTTGAAGGAGTATAGTGAATATAGAGTTTATCGCCGCTTCCTAACTTGACATCGCTATTTTCAGGTATTGTAGAGTACTCAGGGTCTGTGCCAAGGTCTGTGCAAATAAAGGTAGCGTTACCAACTTGACTATTTAATAAATAATCACCACTCTGAGCATATAAACGCTGACCGGTTTCAATAACTAATTTACCTTTGGGAAAACTACTTGTTGAAGAAAGTCGCCAGAAAGTAGTAGGGCTATCCGCAAGTGTAATACCAACACTACTGGCTAAGTCTTTAACACACTGTTCCCAAATAGACATTGTACCGGTATGTAATGGGTAATATGTAAAAGTAACAGTTTTGTCAGAGTTACTTTCATCTTCAAAAAAGATTGTAAGATTATTTCGAAGATCAGCTTCTTTGTAATAGTAACGTGTACCATTAATCTCCGTATTTGCTTTAACAATGATAGCAGTACTAAATATATTTGGAAGTTGATTTGACTGGTCAATTACTACGTCACTACTACCCGGCTTTTCAGCGGTAAATGTTTTAATAGCACTACCTGCCCTAGAGAACAACTCAGTAAAAAAGGTCGATACGCCTACTTGGTCAGAAATGAATGACGTCAACGACATAATTGTAGCATATCTAGCTTCCCCGTTTCCACCGCTTCCTGTGCGACTAGCTACAGACGGGCTATTTTTCTCATAGCGATAATAGACATATGCCGGAAATGTTTGAGTCGTTGTTAAATTAGGCGCCCTAAACTTAATAACTTCATTCTTACCTAATTTAATATTAGTAAACATAGCTTTACCGCCGGCGTTAGCATTTGTTACGCTGCTTTTAATTTCGCAGCTGGCTTCTATGCGAGTTATATCACTTATAATACCATTATTAGCTTTTTTCGTAGGGACTATGTTTCCTCCACTAGTACTTTTAGCAACTAGTTTAGGAGTATAGGTTTCATAAACTTGTTTTATCATTCTGCCTCCTCAACCTCAATCGTCTGCTAAGATTCGCAACGTTACAACACCACCGTTAAGCCCTGTAAGCGGTTTGCCATCATCACCCATCAAAACATACTCACCTGATTCAGAATACTCGTTTATTGCGGCGTTAATTGCATCTTTGATGACTTGAATTTCTTCATCGTCTGTTGTGATAGCCAAATCTGCGGTGATATTTCTAGTAATCGTATAAGGTTTTTCTGAATTATTTGCTATAAAAGTCTCATCGTAGTTAAACAAAGGAGCTCTACCTGCTAAAATATTTCTAAGTACTAGTTTATTATAAATATCTTTTACAGTTATATCCTTGCCGTTCTCGTCTTTTTTAATTACATAATAATTTCCAGATTCGTCCGTATAGTTAACTCCATCAATCTTAAGAATCTTACCGTCGTGTGCTCTTGAAGCAATTCCATATTCTGTAGAAGTTGCCCCAGAAAGCTCTGAAGACTCTTTTATAGAATACGTGGTTAGCACAGTAGGCTCTTGTAGAGAAACAACTTTGATTCGAGAATCTGCGTTTTCGATTACGGATAGAATACTATCGAAGGGAATTTCCTCTCCAAAATCTAGATTTCGTAAATTAAACTCATTAGCTAAGGCAACTTTAACATTTTTTAAAATATCTTCTGCTTCTACTTCAGATACTCTCATAGAAGTGGCAATAAGCGCATTAAGTCTCAGATAGTTATTTATTGCAACAATATCACCATTCTTAGGTGTTGTAAGACTGTGCGCGCAAGTTTTAAATTCATCAAGCGAAGCTTCAATCTCTCGATTCATTTGCTCTGTATAAGTAAATGACTTATTATAATACTCTGCTAACTTTGTTGTACCAGAAGATACCTGTGTAAATGTTTTAAATGGATATAAAAGTAAGTCAAAGTGGTCAATTAATAGATTACCCTTGCTATCGGTTAGTGGTGTCTCTTTATAAAGAATGCCATACTCATTACAGCTGCAAAGAGTAATAGCGTTATTAATATCATTTCGAATATCTGTAACCAAAACATTAGACACATATGGATAATTGCTTGCGTCCATCAATGAGTAAATCTTATTCATATAATCACGACAAGTTACAAGAGTGTCAAATGTACCAACAGTCTTTTTAAAGTTATTGTATGCAGTCGAAATATTTTCAATATTAGCACCATTCGTAGTCGCATCGATGTTTACAACCTCGAACTGTTCTGCTGAGTACCCATCCCAAGTTTCGTCTGTAGGTATTTCGAGAACTTCGAGAGTTCTATGTGAAATATTACCGCTAAGGCCACTGGTTCGGACAAAATAAATAAATAAGCCATCGCCGATTAGATTACCCACATCGTCTGGAAAAGCAAGATAAGGTCGACCCTCCAAGGAATCATAACCAAATTTAAATACACGAGTCTCAGGTGGTTGCGTATTTAAATTTGAAACTTGTGCCCAAGGGGTGTTATCAGTTCTTATCCCATAATTGGCATCAGTAATTACATTATACACGAAAATGCCATTTTCTGCAATCTGAATTTCTGGTAGATAATATCTATTATTGTCGTCCAATTGAGAAAGCGTAATTAAATTGTTTTCATTAGTACTCTCACATTGACTTATCTGACCTTCGATACAAGGTACTTCTACCCAAGGAGTTGTATTCGTAAGCGTCATAGGAATAGTATTAGTAGTTACAAAGGTTATATCTTTATCAGCATTTGTAATTGTAGTGAACTTAGGTATTGCTAAACCAGTATCAGGAAGTTTTTCTTCAGCATCATCCGTATTTCCAGTATATTTAATTATTACTTTAGTTTCCGCTGATTGATAATACTTAATATCATAGCCGACAAGCTCACAAAGCTTTCGCATAGACTCCATCTGAGCAGCCGTTGGCATAAACGCTTCTAGAATATTCTTATCAATATTATAGTTTAACTTGTCTGCAATACCTGCGAGCACTTTAAGTAAAACAATACCCGGGTCACTTTCATTCGTGCTTGTAGGATCCCAGCGCTCAGTTATTTTTGAAGCTACTTCAATTAGCTCATTCCAAATCTGAACAAAGTCTTTCTTAGTTGGGGATAGGTTCAGTGAAGATATTTCATTTTTTGTAATCATTTAGTATCTCCTTTAAAAATCAGAATCTTCAAATAACAGAAGATTGAACGTATTATGGGTATAATCAATTTGATTAATACCTGAAAATCTGCAATAAGCTTTTCCGCGCTCTTTATCTTGAATTATCTCAATAGAATTACGCTGTATTTTTACCTGCGGCAAGAATAATGCAAGCTGAGTATAAATTGTATCAATAAGCATATCTTTTAAAATATAGTTATTTTGACTAAATAAATAGTGTTTTAGCATTAAACCAAAATAAGGATCACATTCAAGCTCGCCCCTTTCGGTTTGTAAAATAAGGAATGTATTTTGTTTTGTAGCTTTAAGATACTCAGAGGATTTCCACACCTCAGTACTATTAGATCTAAACATATCTGGAAATTTTATTGAACGCATTTAGTCTCACCTCTTAATAATTTAGCAAATAGTAAATAGATTTAATAAATATATTAATAGTAAATTGCATTACTTTGAATACTTTGAATAGCTGCCTTGTTAATATTATAGGTCGTATCGTCAATAACCACTTTAAGAATTATATCTGTTGCATTAAATTCTCTTACTTGAAGCAGGGCTCTGTGGGTTGTATATATAGTATCTTCATTTTCAGTGCCCTGACCAATTAAAGTTTCAGTTGTAGCAAAGTCTAGGGGAATAACCGGCGCTTTAGTTTGGCTATTTTTCAATGCCGTACACAGTCGATATAAAGGCTCGTCAGATTTGCCCACAGAATAGGTAAAATCAGCAGATGTTTTTAAATATAACTTATAGGAACTACCACCAATAGATACACTAATAACTGTCTGGTACCTTTGGGTCTGTTCCTGTACCCGTTGTAAATTTAAGATACTATCGGCCAGTTTCTTTGGAGTATTTAAATCTTTATAAAGGGTACTATTTTGTGCGATTTTATCATAATTAAAAATCGTAGAATAAGGTAACTGAGCAGTATCCGTAATAGCTAAGGAATTTCCACTAATACTGCCCCTGTAGGAACTTGCTTCTGCGGCAGCAGATACAAATAGTTTTCCCAAAATAACAGGTGATTCCATTGCATTTTCTTCAAAACCGATAAATACTATATCTCCTGTTTTATAGCTATTATATATTCCAGGCACAATGTTAAACTGTGCGTCAGCTTCAATAATATTCGGATTTCTTGAAGCGCTCTCAAACAAAGGTATACGTACTCTACACATATTTTTTGTATAGTCAATACTCTGAATTATTGCTTTAGTTAACACAAAATATACTCCTTTCAAAGGTTATCTACAGTATAATTTAGCAAATAGATTTATTAAAAATAAAAGTTATATTATATTATACAGCTTTTATTTTTTGAATAAAAAAAGAAAGCCACTCAAAAAATAAATAACTTTCTTCTTATAAAAGAAAAACCCGGGTACCCTTAGGTATCCCGAGTATGGTCATGGAGCTGGCGATAGGAGTCGAACCTACAACCTGCCGCTTACAAGGCGGCTGCTCTGCCATTGAGCCACGCCAGCATATTAAATTGGACGCGGGTACGGGAGTCGAACGACCGTCGAAGCAAGTTTATGAGACTCGCCTGGGCACCGGCCCACCCGCAATATAAAGGCCTAGCTATCTATACTTTCTATTATCATTATAATTTCAGAAATAAGCATAGGCTCTCATTAAAAATTGGCTCGACTATAATATGTATGCCAGGTTACCTACAGACTTCCAGGACGGAAGCGCGCATACCCGGCCGAAGGCTTGTTAGTAGAAATAAGCACGAGCTCTATATTAAATTTAGCAAATAACTTGGCTTGGCTGCTTTATTAAATATCAATTATATTTCAAAGAAATAAGCACAAGCTCTAAAATTATTTACTGCAATTTAGTCGGTAGTTTTTGCTGCTTCAGTTGGAGCGTTTATAGCCTCAAGCTGAATTTTGAGATCAGCATTTTCTTTTATGATTTCAGTATAAGACTGTACTAGAGCAGTCAAAGCTCCGCAAAGCTCATTAGCAAGCGCAGGAGCGCCATTCTCGATAATCTTACAAATTATATCAAACTGAAACTGAGTCATTTAAGATCTCCTAAAAATTAATAATTGGTACTTCCTAAGAGATTCGAACTCTTGTTACCCGGCTGAGAACCGGGACTCCTGGACCACTAGAGGAAGGAAGCATAAAAATACTAATTGACAGGGGCATCTCATCCCTGCCTTAGAGCGCCTTTCGGAACAATTAGTATTAAAATGGTAAGAAAATTTAAAGGCTGAGAATACACCTTAGGATTGCTACGACTTAATGACCTTATTTTTTAGTCACTTTTCCACTTCCTTTTGGGAAGTACCGCTCATGCCTGCAATTCGTCGTCCCAGCACAAGGACTCCAGGCTTGCTTACGCCTTTACAGAAACAATTACTCGATTATCACTCCACTATCAACCTTGCGGGCTGTTCGAAGTTGCTACACTCCTATAGATTCGTTTCAATCAAACACAAGATGCTTGTGACACCTTATGTCCCACATTGCTTACCTTCTATGGGCTTAAGACACTTTTCTTTGTTTCTAACAATAGATTTTTACTCATGACATTGTTTTCCTATGACAACCGC
>JAEIGA010002549.1_pt1 | contig 29043 bp, 31 predicted proteins | sample 9270691 | NCBI WGS metagenome assembly JAEIGA01 (sample SAMN17057246, study PRJNA624740) | gut metagenome | biome: biome; isolation source: fecal sample | host: Bos grunniens | place: China: Xizang | collected 2019
CTGCTGGGGTCACCGGCTCCTAGGGGCGTTTTCGGAGCAAAAAACGAACACTCTGTCAATATATTTTTTGTATAAAGTTTTTGCGGAGCTTTCAAGCACATCGCTTTGCGATGTGCTCAAAAACAGCGACCGTATTCCTTATGTCCCCCAAACCACATAAATTTACAAATTATTATTTATTTTTCTATATAAATATAGTATAATATAAAAGTTGTACAGATTTGCGCAGAGGGACGCGCGAAAAATACAAAAGAGGTATTATAATGGCTGATAAACGTGACTATTACGAGGTGCTGGGGCTTGACAAATCGGCGGACGAAGCCGCCATTAAGAAAGCGTACCGCACACTCGCTAAAAAATATCATCCGGACATGAATCCGGGAGACGCGGAGGCGGAGAAGAACTTCAAGGAAGTAAACGAAGCCTACGCGGTGCTCTCCGATGCGGAGAAAAAATCCCGATACGATCAGTACGGATTCGCAGGAGTCGATCCCCAGGCAGGATTTGACGGCGGATTCGGAGGCTTCGGCGGCGGATTTGATGCCGGCGACATCTTCGGCGACATCTTCGGAAGCTTCTTCGGCGGCGGAATGGGCGGCTCGCAAAGTGCGCGCCGAAACGGCCCGATGCGCGGCGGAGACATACTCCAGCGCGTGACCATCTCCTTTGAGGAAGCGGCATTCGGCTGCAAGAAAGAGGTAAGCTACGGACGCATTGAAAAATGTCCGGAGTGCGATGCTACGGGTGCGAAGAAGGGTACGACCGTTGAGACCTGTCCCACCTGTCACGGCAGCGGTCAGGTTCGCGTACAGCAGCGCACCATGCTTGGCATGATGCAGACCACACGCACCTGTGACGACTGCGGCGGCTCGGGCAAGAAGATAAAAGAGCCATGCACCTACTGCAAGGGCAAGGGATATGTAAAGAACTCAAAGAAGCTTGAAGTCACCATTCCGGCAGGAATCGACGACGGTCAGAAGGTGGCAATAAGGCAGCAGGGCGACTGCGGCAGAAACGGCGGCACGTCAGGCGATCTTATTATTGCGGTATCTGTTCGTCCTCACCATATTTTCGAGCGCGAGGGCTACAACATATACTGCGAGGTGCCCATAACCTTCGCTGAGGCGGCTTTGGGTGCGAACATTGAGATTCCCACTCTTGAGGGCAAGGAGTCCTACAAGATTCCGGAGGGAACACAGCACGGCACGCAGTTTACGCTGAGGGGCAAGGGTATTCCTTACGTGAACTCCAAGAGTCGCGGCGATCTTATCTTTGCGGTAAGCGTTGAGACCCCTCGCGGTCTATCCGACACGCAAAAGGATCTTCTCCGCAAATTTGCGGACTCCCTCGGCGAGAAAAACAACACCAAGCGCACTAGCTTTTTGAAGAAGATATTTAATAAGGAATAAGGGGTTGCGTATTGGAGAACGGGTCGCTTTCTTGAAAGAAAGCTCCGCAAAGAACTTTATACAAGGAAAAACTTAAGCCTAAACCAACACGAGTGCTAATCGTTTGAGCGCACTACTCGCGCCGCCTGCATGGGTCCTCACCATTCCGGCGGCTTGGATTGCGGTAGTCGTTTGTATGGGGAGGCGCGGCTGCGTTGCAGCGCGCAATTATAACTTTATCTGCACTCTGAAAGGCTGTCCCGCTGTAGAATGGATTTTATCAAACGATCCGCCGGGGAAGGGGACCCGGCTCCTGGGAGCGCGGTATGCAAAACCTCTGTCGCACACGCGAAAAACTCTAAGTAGTGGGGCGACATACAAAAAGATAAGGCTATCAAACATAGGAGCTTATGCAAGCCCATGTATAAAGTTTTTGCGGAGCTTTTTTCAAAAAGCGACCGTAACTCCCATGCATCCCCCTTTTACCGCACCGACACAATAATATTAAGGAGAAAAAACATGAATTGGACACAGCTTCGCGTTACGGTGGCTACCGGCGATATTGAGCGCACGGCGGCTATTATGAGTATGCTTGATAACGGAATTATGATCGAGGACTACAGCGACATCGAGGAAGGGCTTAAGACCGTATACGGTGATCTTATTGACGAGAATATCCTGAACGCCGACAAAACACGCGGCGCTGTTTCTATTTATGTTCCCGATGATAAAAATTACAATGACTATGTGGCGTTTCTCCGCGACAGATTTGCCGCTGAGGGCGTGGACGCCAAAATCGAGCTTCTCGGCGTTGACGAGGAGGAGTGGTCTACCGCGTGGAAGAAATACTACCACCCCATTCGCGTGGGCGAGCGGCTTGTGATAGTGCCGGCATGGGAAAAATACGATGCCGAGCCAAGTGATATCATAGTGAGAATGGACCCCGGCATGGCTTTCGGTACGGGAACTCATGAGACTACGCGCCTTGTGTGCGGTCTTATCGAAAAATATCTCGTCCCCGGTCAGCGTATGCTTGACGTGGGCACGGGAAGCGGTATTCTTGCCATCTGCGCATCAAAGCTTGGGGCAGGCGAGTGCTTCGCCTACGATATTGACCCTGTGGCAGTCCGCGTTGCCAAGGAAAACTGCAAGGACAACGACTGCGAGAACATCACCTGCGGCGTTTCCGACTTGCTTGCACAGGTTTACACCGAGGGCGGTCTCTATGACTTCGCCGTTGCCAATATCGTTGCCGATATCATTATCAGAATGGCACCCGACATCGGTGCGTATCTGAAAACCGGAGCTTATCTTATCACATCCGGCATAATTGAAAACTACGCCGATGACGTGCGCGCCGCTATGACTTCCCACGGTTTTACACTTGTGGATGAGGCAAAAGAGAGTGATTGGGTGGCAATGGTTTACAAAAAAGACTGAAACTTCCAAAAAATCACAAAATAATCGCGGCAAAATAAAAAAAATGCAAAAAATTTTGCAATAATATTTGACAAAATGACGAAAGTGTAGTATAATATATAACATAGTTATACAACCGCATGACAAAAAGTTGTGTAAACTTTGATAATTTGCGAAAACGAGGAACAAATGCCGCGCTTTTTTCTGTCGGCTTCAAATATCTCGGACGGCTTTGTGACCGTCACGGGTGATGATGCCTTTCACATCTCCCGTTCACTGCGTATGAGGGCGGGTGAGCATATCACTGTATGCGATATGCAGAAAATCGAATACGACTGCGAGCTTTGTGAGTTCGGCGCGGATTTTGTTCGCGCGAAAGTGATATCCGAAAAACCGTCCGACACAGAGCCGCCTTATGTAATAAAGCTCTATCAGGCACTTCCGAAATCGGACAAGCTTGATGTGATAATACAGAAGTCTGTGGAATCGGGCGCTCACGAGATAATCCCCTTTGAATCCGAGCGGTGCGTTGCACGTGCCGACACGGATATACGAAAAGAAGAGAAGAAGCTGGAGCGGCGGCAGAGGATAGCAAACGAAGCCGCAAAGCAGTGCGGACGGGGAATACTTCCGATCGTGCGGACTCCGATGAAGTACCGCGAAATGCTTGCCGATGCCATAAAAAGCGAGCTTGTGCTGTTCTTCTACGAAGGTGACGACACAGTTCCGCTTCGGCGTTTCCTTACGGAGCGTTTTTCGCCGGGAGAGATTCCGAAAAGCATTTCCGTAATAATCGGCTCGGAGGGAGGCTTCTCCGGTTCCGAGGTGGATGCCGCAAGAGCGGCGGGGGCGAGTATATGCGGTCTTGGCAGACGCATACTTCGCTGTGAGACAGCACCGGGCTTTGCCCTTGCCTGTCTTTGCTATAATTTTGAATTGTAATAATTGGAGAAAGATATTATGAGTACCAAAAACATTAAAGAGAAGCAAGCAAAGAAGGAAGCGGAGCGCGCCCTTGAGGACGTAAAGCTTTACCGACTTATGATCGAGTTCGGTCTTGCCATTGTGCTTATATTCCTTATGATAGCCGGTGAAAACAACGGTCTTGCGCTTATGCCGAAGGCTATGGGCGCGCTTGTAATTGTAAGCGGCGTGCTGTTTGCGGCATCTGCACTGTTTTATACATTTAATAAGAAGAAATCCGAGGATGAATCCCTTAAGGTTATAACCAAAGCCGGAATTTTCGGAAATGCGGCAGTGCTGTTCTTCGCGGCAGTCCACTTCTATCTGTTCTGGGATGCACAGATGCTCACCGTAGCTGTTATCGCTGCTTTGGTGCTCTATCTTGTACATAATATATACGGCGGTTCATACTTCGCATACTCGCTGACAGCAGGTGCGGGATTTGCCGCACTTCAGACTGCCGAGAAAAGCGGTCATACCATCACAACTCTTTCAACTCTTGTTGTAAACCTTGCCATTGCGGCGGCGTTTATCATTCCTGCGGCGGCAATCGTTATTGCACTTGTTAAGATAGCAGGCAAGAAGGTTTCGGCAAAGATTCTTGTGGGAGTTATTCCCACCGCGGCAATAATTCTCGCAGGAGCGGTGCTTGCCATTGTTAATCCTGCCGCTGTTGTATATGCGATATTTGCGCTTATCGCATTCTATCTTGTTTCTACTGTGGCGTATACCGTTAAGATGATGTAAAGGTCTCCGGCACGGATTTTGCCGGGAATACAAAAACGTTTATAATTAAAGTATATACATTAAATATTTTCTTTTAAAGTATTGAAAGGAGTCGCCCCTATGTCAAACAGATTTTTCCAGGGTATTATTCATCAAATGAAGGATGCTGTGGATCGTGTCATCGGTGTTATAGACGAAAACGGCGTTATTATTTCTTGCAGTGAGCTTGTAAAGATTGGAGAAACCGCTCAGGGGGTCCGCGACGAGCTTGCGTACACCACAGAGTCTATTGCAACGGGCGGCTATACATACAGAGCTCTCGGTCAGAACTCCAAATCCGATTATATCGTATTTGTTGAGGGCGAGGATAAAATGGCGGACAAGCTGTCCATGATCCTTTCCGTATCCCTCTCAAACATCAAGAATCTTTACGATGAGAAGCTTGACAAGAGCTCCTTCATCAAGAACATCATTCTTGACAATATACTCCCCAGCGACATCTATTTAAAGAGCAAGGAGCTTCATTTCGATGCCGATGTTATGCGCGTCGTTATCCTTATCAAGTTCTACGGCAAGAACGATGTTGTGCCTTTCGATATGGTGCAGAATATGTTCCCCGACAAGAGCAAGGATTACGTTATCAGCGTAAGCGAGCATGATATCGTGCTTGTCAAGGAGATAAAGCCAAACCACGATGCAAAGGAGATCGAAAAGACTGCGAAGAATATCGCCGACACACTGTCTACCGAATTCTACGCAAAGGTTTCCATCGGTATCGGTACTGCGGTTGACAACATAAAGGATCTTGCTCGCTCCTTCAAGGAAGCTCAGGTAGCAATCGAGGTCGGAAAGGTATTCGACACCGAGAAGAATATCATAAGCTACGAGAATCTGGGAATCGGCAGACTTATTTATCAGCTGCCCACCACTCTCTGCGATATGTTCCTTCAGGAGGTTTTCAAGAAAGGCTCCCTTGAATCTCTTGACCGCGAGACTCTCATGACCATTCAGTGCTTCTTCGAAAACAATCTTAACGTTTCCGAGACATCGAGAAAGCTTTTCGTTCACAGAAACACTCTGGTTTACCGTCTTGAGAAGATAAGAAAGCTTACCGGTCTTGATCTTCGCGAGTTTGAGCACGCTATCACCTTTAAGGTGGCACTCATGGTTAAGAAGTACCTGACCTCAAAGCCTGTAAAATTCTAAGTAATGTCATAATTTGTGTCCGTCCGATTTTTGCAGAAAATTTCGCTAAGATCGGGCGGATACGACTGCTATTTGGAAAAATAGCGATTTTTTCGTATATTACACACAAACATACAGCATATATACGCCGTGCTGTTGGTACAAACAAACAATTATGGGAGTTTGCAAAGTAAATGATTGAATTCAGAGACGTATCAAAAGTTTATAAGAACGGAACCGTGGCACTTGACGGAGTGAACATTCGTATTGCCGACGGCGAGTTCGTTTTTATTGTTGGAGAATCCGGCGCAGGTAAGACTACGCTTATGAAGCTTCTCCTTCGCGAGGAGAAAGCCACTGACGGCAGACTGATCGTCCGCTGTGATAAGCAGGTGGGCGACAAGGTTCAGCCCACAGTGTACGACCTTTCGAAAATATCAAATTTCAAAGTACCGTACTACCGCCGCGAGCTTGGCGTGGTCTTCCAGGATTTCCGCTTGTTCCCCAACAAGACCGTATTCGAAAACGTGGCATTTGCCATGCAGGTGGTGGGAGAATCGAACCGCGTAATAAAACGCCGCGTGCCTGCCATACTTAATATAGTAAATCTTACCGATAAGCAGAACAGCTATCCGAGTCAGCTCTCCGGCGGCGAGCAGCAGAGAGTGGCACTTGCTCGTGCGCTTGCAAACAATCCGCAGATCATCATAGCGGACGAGCCTACGGGTAATATCGACCCCAAGATGAGTCTTGAGATTATGAATCTGCTTGTAAAGATACATAAGCGCGGAAAGACTGTTATCGTGGTAACTCACGAAAAGGATCTTGTTGATTACTTCAAGCAGAGAGTTATCCGCATAAGAGACGGTAAGGTCATAAGTGACGGAGTGGGAGGTATGACGGTATGAAAAGATACAGACTTACATACTTCTTAGGACAGAGCTTCAAGGGACTGTGGCGCAACGGCATTATGAGCGTGGCGTCCATCACCGTACTTATGAGCTGTCTTGTTGTTATGGGAAGCTTTGCGCTGCTTATTCTCAACATTGACGCAAATCTTGAAAATCTGGGACTTCTTAACGAGGTCGTGCTCTTTATTGACGAAACGAAGACCCCCGAGGAGGTTTCCGCCATCGGCGATAAGATCCGCGCTCTTGACAATGTGGCTGAGGTCACGTTTATATCAAAGGAGCAGGCTCTTGAGGAGGAGCGTCAGAAATATTCCGAATATTCCGGTCTTTACGAGCTTGTGGAGGGGGACAATCCTCTGCGCGACGAGTTTGTTATAAAATATGAGGACAACTCCAAGGTTTCGACCCTTGTATATCAGCTGGGACAGATCGACGGCGTGGCGAAGGTCAACAACCGACTTGATCTTGCAATGTCCATCGAGAAGATCAAGAACAGCATCTCTCTTGTGCTTGTTTGGTTTATGGCAATACTCTTTGCGGTGTCCATATTTGTTATTATCAACACCATAAAGCTTGCCGTTCATTCAAGAAGGGCAGAGATCACCATTATGCGCTATGTGGGCGCAACGGATTGGTTCGTTATACTGCCGTTTATATTCGAGGGAATAATAATAGGCATTATTTCCAGTGCCATTGCATTCTTTATACAGTGGTACATCTACGGATATGTTGTAAAGATGGTTGACGGTACTTTTGATTTCCTCAAAATCCTTGGATTTAACGAAATCGGACTGCTTGTTGCCGTTATCTTCCTCGGTATCGGAGTTGTTACCGGTATTATAGGCAGTACCATATCCACAAGAAAGTATCTTAAGGCTTAATTTTCTTAAAAGAAAGGTCAGTTGATTATTATGAAGAAAAGAAATAAACCGACCTCTCCGTGCATTCTTAAAAAAATAGCGCTCAGAACGGGTGCACTTGTGTGCGCACTTGCCATCGCGGTTCTGATGCTTCCGGCATCCGCTCCACATCTTTCGGCAAGCAAGCTCACCGACTCAAAGGTGCAGAATTACGAGGCGCAGATAGATAAGCTTAACCGCGACATGGAGAATCTGAAAAATCAGATGTCAAATGCCAAGAGTCAGATAGAGCAGACCATTGCAAAAAAGGAACTGCTTGACGCGGAAATGAATATCCTCATACAGAAGATAGACGTGACCACGGCTCTTGTGTCCGAGCTGTCCTCAAGCATCGAGCAGAAAAACACCGAGATACTTGACAAAGAGCAGGCGTATGCCGAAAAGTATGCGCTGTTTAAGGAGCGTCTTCGTGTGACTCACGAGGACGGTCAGGCAAGCTATCTTGAAATGCTTTTCGGTGCCAAGAGTCTTTCCGATTTTCTTGCGCGTATTGACCGTATCGGAGCTATGCTTGAATACGACACCATGATAATGAACTCACTTAAGACAGAGAAGGCTGACCTTGAGGGTGCACGTGCCAACTATCAGACCCAGAAAGCGGCGCAGGAATCCTATCTTGCAGGACTCAGAACAGACGAAGCCGCTCTTGAATCCAAGAAAAAAGAGGCGGAAGGATATCTTACCGCGCTTGAACGTGATCAGGCTTCCTATGTGGCACTTTATGAGAAGAATCTTGCGGCTGAGGAAGCACTTCAGGCAGAGCTTCAGGCATATCTTAAGGAGCTTGAAGCAAAGCAGAACAACAAATATGTTGGCGGACAGTTTATGTGGCCCGTGCCCCTTGATTATGTTCGTGTAACCTCCGAATACGGCGGACGTACAAGCCCCATTACCGGAAAATACGAATTTCATAACGGAATTGATATTCCTGCCGCGTACGGCACGTCAATATATGCTTCCAATGCCGGTACAGTCACCGTTGCCACAAACCATTGGAGCTACGGCAATTACATAATGGTCGACCACGGCGGCGGATACGCAACCCTTTACGCTCACTGCTCAAAGCTGCTTGTAAAGAAAGGCGACAAGGTGAAAAAGGGAGATGTTATCGCCAAGGTGGGATCAACGGGATATTCCACGGGAAACCACCTGCATTTTTCAATGTATGAAAGCAGTGCCCACACCGACCCCAGAAAATGGTTCCCGAAGTAAGGCACTTTCCCCGAGTTCTTTTGTAAGGAGACATATTGATGTCAAAGAAAATATCTGTTGGCACAGCACTTGTGCTGATACTGCTTGCCGCTGTTCTTACCTTTCAGATCACATTTATCGCGGTAAACAGTAAGTATTCGGAGACCTTAAACGAGTTTTCCGAAAACATGAAGATGTACGACAAGCTCTCCGAGGTGGACAACTACTACCGCTCATATTATGTGGGTGAGATCGACGACGAAAAGCTCACCGATTCGGTGCTTGACGGTTACATCTACGGTACGGGCGACAAGTATGCGTACTATCTTGATAAAGAAGAATTTGCCGACGCCATGCAGGATAACTCCGGTGAAATGGTAGGAATAGGCATACAGGTGATCTACTCCGAATCGCTTATGGAGGTCATCATGGTAATGCCCGATTCACCGGCACTTGAAGCCGGAATCGAGCCGGGCGATATCATATATTCCGTTGCCGGCGAATCCGTGGCGGAGCTTGGCTACTATGCCGCCGTCGAAAAGATGCTTGGCGAGGCAGGAACAAACGCTGAGTTCACGGTGATTCGCGACGGCGAGGCTATTGATTATTCCATTACCCGAAGAAAAGTCGAAGCGGTCTCTGTAATGAGCCGCAGACTTGAATCCGACCCTACTGTGGGTATTGTAAAAATTCTTCAGTTTGACCTTGGCACACCGGCGCAGTTCAAGGACACCTGCGAGGATATGCTTGCCACCGGCGTTACAAGATTCATTTTTGACGTTAGATACAATCCCGGCGGCGACCTTACCGCTATATGCAAGGTGCTTGACTACCTGCTTCCGGAAGGACCTATTGTACGCATCGCGTACAGCGACGGCTCAAAGCAGGAATACAGCTCCGACAAAGCGCATATTGATGCTCCCATGTGCGTGCTTATAAACGGCAGTACGGCAAGTGCCGGAGAGCTTTTCGCCTGTGCGCTTCAGGACTTTGGCGTGGCAAAGCTTGTGGGTACGCCCACATTTGGAAAGGGAACGATGCAGTCGGTTATCGAGCTTTCGGACGGCTCCGGCTTCGGAATATCCACGGCGATGTATTATCCGCCCTATTCCGATTGCTACGAGGGCGTGGGAGTTCAACCGGACTACCCCTGCGAGATGAGCGAGGCTACTGCCAATATGAACATCTATAAAATCCCCGATGCCGATGACACACAGCTCCAGAAGGCACTTTCGGTGCTTAACGGCGAATCCGGCGAATAAATCCGCGTGTATATGCGTATAATCAGAAATAATTTTATATTTTAACAATAAACTCACAAGGAGATATAACAATGACTAACAAACCCCTTATTTTGACTCCCGAAGGTCTCAAAATCATGACCGAGGAGCTTGAGTATTTAAAAAATGTCAAGCGCGTGGAGGTAAAGGAGCAGATCGCGATCGCGCGTTCCTTCGGTGACCTTTCCGAGAACAGCGAGTACGATGAGGCAAAGAATGAGCAGGCAAAGGTTGAATCCCGCATTCAGGAGCTTGAACAGCTTCTTAAAAATGTGGTTGTTGTAAACGAGGAGGACCTTAACTCCGGTATCGCAAACGTAGGTACTACCGTGCGCGTGTACGACGAGGAGTTTGACGAGGAGATCGAGTACAATATCGTGGGTACAAACGAGGTTGACCCCCTTAAGAACAACATTTCCGACCAGTCACCCATCGGTGCGGCACTTATCGGCAAAAAGGTTGACGACATCGCCGAGGTTGAAGCACCCTCAGGCATTGTCAAGCTGAAGATACTTGATATCCGCAAAAAATCATAAGTTTTCACGACCCAAGCTGCGAAAGGAATGGACATAAAATGGCAGAGTTAGAGAAAAATGCAAATGGGGAAGTACAAGCCCCCGAAATGAGCGAAAAGGAATTAAATCAGCTTCTTCAGGTGCGCCGTGACAAGCTGGCGGCACTTCAGGCTGAGGGGAATGACCCCTTTACCATCACAAAATACGACGTAACACACCACACCTCTGATATAAAGGAAAATTATGCAGAGCTTGAGGGCAAGGAAGTAAGCATTGCCGGACGTATGATGTCAAAGCGCGTTATGGGCAAGGCATCCTTCTGCAACATCCTTGACCTTAAGGGAAATATTCAGTCCTACGTTGCACGCGACGATCTCGGCGAGGAAGAATACAAGGGCTTCAAGAAGCTTGATATCGGTGATATCATCGGTATTGTGGGAACTGTATTCACCACAAAGACCGATGAGATTTCCGTTCACGCCAAGAAGATCACGCTCCTCTCAAAGAGCCTTCAGATACTCCCCGAAAAGTATCACGGTCTTACCAACACCGACACACGTTACCGTCAGCGTTATGTTGACCTTATCACAAATCCCGAGTCCCGCGACACATTCATAAAGCGTTCCAAGATCATAAGCTCAATCCGCCGTTATCTTGATACACAGGGCTTTATGGAGGTTGAGACCCCCATGCTGGTTTCAAATGCAGGCGGTGCGGCGGCAAGACCCTTTGAGACTCACTTTAATGCTCTTGACGAGGATTTCAAGCTCCGCATATCCCTTGAATTATACTTAAAGCGTCTTATCGTAGGCGGTCTTGAGAGAGTTTACGAAATCGGACGCGTATTCAGAAACGAGGGTCTTGACACAAGACACAATCCCGAATTTACGCTCATGGAGCTTTATCAGGCTTACACCGACTACCACGGAATGATGGACCTTACCGAGAATATGTTCCGCCATGTGGCAAAAGAGGTTCTCGGCACGACCACCATCGTTTACAACGGCGTTACAATGGATCTCGGCAAGCCCTTCGAGCGCATCACCATGGTTGACGCTGTAAAGAAGTATTCCGGCGTTGACTTCAAGGAGATACACACCCTTGAAGAAGCACGCAAGGTTGCTGACGAAAAGGGCGTTCACTACGAGGATCGCCACACCAAGGGCGACATACTCAACCTGTTCTTCGAGGACTTTGTTGAGGAGCACCTTATTCAGCCTACATTCGTTATGGATCATCCCGTGGAGATATCTCCCCTTACCAAGAAAAAGCCGGACGATCCCGAATATGTTGAACGCTTCGAGATGTTCATGAACGGCTGGGAGATGTGCAACGCATATTCCGAGCTTAACGACCCCATCGACCAGCGCGAGCGCTTCAAGGCGCAGGAAGAAATGTTCGCCAAGGGCGACGAGGAAGCAAATCACACCGACGAGGACTTCTTAAACGCGCTTGAGATTGGTATGCCCCCCACAGGCGGTATCGGTTACGGCATCGACCGTCTCTGTATGCTCTTTACCGACTCCGCGGCAATAAGAGACGTGCTTTTGTTCCCCACAATGAAGAGCCTTGACTAAGAAGCACGTGAAAACGTGAGAAAAAGCGAGAAATAAAGAGATATAACGAGTTGTGTGGGACGGTTACTACACCACTACACCACAACTACACCAAAATGCACATAGATGTGCACAATTCACGGAGATGCATGATGTTGGAAAATTCAGCTACGCGGTTACTACACCAAAACGCTGAATAGAATAGAAGAACCATGTACAGAAAAAGTGCATGGTTCTTTTATATGAAGCCGCAGATATTCAAAAACGAATGTCTGCGGCATTTTTTATTCGGAGGATAAAATGTCAGAATATAAATTGGAACTCAAACAAGTTGTTGATTCCCCTCGCTGCCGTATGTACAGACAGTTCATTCAAAGCTTGATAGACAATACTAATCTTCGCGTAGGTAGGTACAGCCAGCTCTATTACTATACCGTATTGTGCTGTTATGCCAATTTCAGAACATGCTACCATAGAGTAAAGAGCGTCACCTATACACTCTATCCCGGAGAATGGATCTGTAACATCAGCGAAATTATGAAATGGTTTCGCGTAAGAAACAAACGGCAGGTTACTTGTATTATGGATAAGCTGCAGGAGAAGCATCTGCTTAAATACAAGATTGTCGGTCAAGGGGATGTTATCAAATACCGTCTGTCCGGATGGGCGAAGTATAACCGTATCCTTGAGTACAATGCGCCATGTCAGAAGGACATAGGCTTTTTCTTCATGCCTGTGTATCTTGCTGCCGAGCTTGTTGGAAGCGGAAAGAATTCCGAAATGGATGCTCTCATTGATATGTGGATCAATACTGTATATAACGATCCGCAGGTTAAAGGTTCCGAATCTGCTCCCGTTGTGTATATGAGAAACGGGTCCGGTTCTCCGCTTATTGGTTACTCTGAACTTGCAGAACGTTGGGGAGTCTCAAAGGCAACTGTGGGACGGTATATGAAAAAGCTGTCTGATCTTGGATATGTGGACCTTATAACTTACCCCGGAACACACGGAAGTGTTATCAGTTTGCAGGGATATATGTCAACAATGTTCCAGGTTTCCGATGTGATGGTTGATAAGGAAGAGATAGCAATGTCACTTTGCATTAAACTCAAATCAAATGAAATCGTTGAAGAAATAGAAGTCGATAGCGTTTCAAAATCTGCAAATAGCGTCTCAAAATTGAACGTGGATATTCTTTTGGCAAAAATCGTTTCTTTCATTAATGCGCAAGGATTTTCTTGCTCTGAATGTGAGCGCCTGGAGTATATGTTATTAAAGTTATCCGATTGCAAGGAGGATATTAAGAGTAAGATTAACTATATAGCTGAGGACAAAAAATACAGGCTCATTGTAACGTGTGGGGGAAAACGAGTGTTATTTGAATTCGAGATCAATCTTAAAAAGTGCGAAGGAGAGAGTCAGAATGAAAAAAGAGAGTAAATGGTGTTGCATATGGACCTGTAGCATCAGTATAGGATACAGATGAAGAGCATCGTATTCCATGTAATTGCTTGGGATGTTATGCAGAATCATCATTAGTTAGCTATTCTTACAATTGAGCTCGAAATACAACTTCACTATACAGGGACTTGAAAAGTTTACCAACTAATGCTATAATATATGTGAGGTGATATTGTGAGTATTGAATCATATATTGAGGCAGCAAAATTGCTATATCAAGAAAATTTTTACGAGGAAGCACTTTGCCTTGTCTGTAGTGCCATAGATGCTTCTGCAGCTCGATGCTATTCTAATAAAAAGGTAAGTGAGCGGTATAAATTATTCTTAAAAGACAATTTCAGAACAATAACAAAAGCAAGTTTTTCAGGCTGTTCAATAAGAAGTATACGTATAAAATTACAGGTCAAAACTGATAGTTTAAAACCTGATGATCAAGGATATGTAGATTTGGTACAGATTATTTATTATGTGTTACGATGTGGTTTAGTTCACAATTGTAATATTGAGAAAACTTTTGAATTTGTAGATTATAATCATATTGGTAATGGTGGCAATAACAAATTCTATATACCTAAATCGATTATTTTAGGATTAATTGCAGCTGTAGAAAATTGTCAAAATAGTAATTAATAGATATAGTAATCCGTTACGTTCTTTGTCCTGTGTTGGTTCTTAATAAGAATGGAACTGCTGCATGCACCTTTTTGGGTGACTTGTAACAGCTCCATCTGATAACAATTAATACTTATTTTGTTAAATCTTTGAGGATGCTTCAAATTAATATTAATGTTTAGGGTAATATTTGAATTTACTCTGAAAATTCTCACAACTTACCCAGCCATTTTCTTGAACAGGACTTCTTGGTGTGGTATAATAGATATGCTCAAAATTATGTCAAATGTGGGAAGTCTGAATAAATTCAGACTCAGAGTTTAAGGCTTGATGGTCAATGACCATCATTTGCTTGTGCTTCGCCCAATCAAAACGCCATAAACTCCCACTGCGGAAAGGGGATAGTCGAATTTGATCACACGAGAGCAAATCTACGGAAAGGAAGCAACGGAAATATTCAGGCTCATTACTACGTACCACTGCGTTCACAGAAATCATCTTTTGCATATTTATCCTGACAAAGAGAAACAAATCGATAATCTGCTCAAATATCTGCTGCGACAAGGGCGTATCTTCACAAGTCCTGACACAGCAGATATTTTTTTCGATAATTCTGAGTGTTCGATTGACATAGAGATGATGTCTGCTTTATGGGTATTTGCAGATTTCTCGGATAAGTCAGAATACCACTGTGTAGGTGAGTTTCCTGGGAAAATACTCTTCTTTGCAGATGCATCCGTCTTTGATATTATCTATGTTTCAGAGGGGAGAGAGACGCTTGTAAACTGTGCGCTAATGCAGTCTGATGATGAAAGCAAACGCCTTGTAATCATAGAAAACGTTGAGCAAATAGACAAGCTCAGTATTCCGAATACTGCGGCATATTGTCTTGTCAATCAGAATTCTGGCGAAATACAATACTTTACAATCAATGATTTGGAGGACTAAATGGAAAAGAGCATTATCACAAAACGTATTGAGAATTTAAGGCGCGATAACGAAAAGATTGCGCAGACGCTTGTCGCGATGGATGGGACGAATCTTGAGCACAATGCAGATAATTTCAAACATCTTGCAACCGATGCCGCATTACGCAGTGAACTTATCACCTGCAGAATGCGGCATTTGCTTTATGATTACACAGATATCCGTAAACCGGAATACCTTACCTCTGCCGCACTGGTGCAGGGAATCATCATCCGAGAATATCCGGATATGTTTGAGATTGAACTACCTTGTCTGTTTCCAAAACGTAAGCAAAGGCAGAGCAGTGAATATCTTACAGATCCGCTGTACTTTCTTCTCAGTCAGTATACTGACAGTCACTCTGTAAAGAAGTATAACGATTGCGTTGTGTGCTTCGTACACGAGTACGATAAAGATCTGCCAAGCAGAAGAATCCGTGATTATGATAATTTGGAGCAGAAACAGATGCTTGATGTAATTGCAGCATTTATCTTGAAAGACGATAGTGGAATGTGCTGTGATTCATATAACACTGTAGCACTCGGAGATGCTGACAAAACACGGATATTTATTATGCCGAAGGAGCGCTTTTGCACATGGCTTACAGAGCAATATGTGGATTAATCCCCCGTGTCAAAATCGCTTCATTTCTGCAACCGAAAATTACACCGGTGGAAATCTGATGAAAAAATATATTCCTACATACATGTATACTCTGATTGGTCAGCCGGAAATACCGGAGTTATTAGCTGGTATGGTATTTTATTAGAGAGGTGATGTTGATGTCAGAATACATTGATGATATCTATGAGGAAACCCAACGAGCACGCCTGCTGTCCCTTATTGCTGTTTGTGGTGAACTTCCTGTCGATCAAATTTGTCGTCTTCCCGGTGGTGAGAGATACAAGCAGAACATGATCGTTCAGCTCAAAAAGCGCAAACAAATTAAGACCTTTTACAAAGATGGACTACGCGGATACAGACTTCTTCTTCCCACCAAAGAACTGCTTCTTCGGCAGAACCCCAATCGCTTTAATTTTTATCTGACCGGTGTGAATGAGACCAACCACATCAGAAGTGAGATCACAAGACGTCTGCGTTTACACCGACTTGCCGAGACAACGGTTTCTATGCTGAATGGTGGTGCTGAGATATACCGCGACAACAAGCCGGACATCTTCTCGCCAATATACACTCCTACCGAAATCACATCCCCCTCGTTCTATAACTCGCGCGAGATAAAAGAGCTTGGTATTGATACTATCAAGATAAACGGTGCAAGAGCTATGGGGGTGCTCCTTACTGAACATAATGTATTTTCGGTCTACAACCTCGGCGACTCTATGATGAAGTGGGACTATAAAGCTGAGATGCGATTCAAGGCAATGATGCAGACAACACTCTGCCAGAACAGATTGAGCCGACAATATTCGACAGATTCAATACAAGGAGTGATGTTTGGTAACTCAATGGAGTTTGTATCAGATATACTGAGTCAAACACGCAATAAGGAGTATTTTATTCTCGACGGTGGATATGACCATTTCTATTATCTCACAAATGATCGAAAAGGCGAGCGAATTCTATCTGTTCTCTGTTACCCCGAGGTTGTTAAAATGTTTCATTCGACTCTCGGTTCTGATTTTAATAAGCAAGATCTAACCTTCCCCGTAGAAAACGATGCGATAGACAAAAAGGGAAATCCCGTATTATTTGCCTGTATATGTGATTTGCCCCGTATCAATCGCTTTGTGAATGCTGTTGAGAGCCAGCATCGACACGGCATAATAGTTGGCTTTGAATTTCAAGAAGATGTACTTAGCAGACTTTGCCCCGAGCAAATAGAGTTCCAATCAATCAGTTTTGAGAAATGGGAAAGGAATTACTTTGATTAAAACTAAAAATAAAGTGTTGCTGGCTATATTAGTGCCGCCGTTGTTATTCGCTGTCCTATATGGCGGCGGTGTGATTGCACAGTTTATCTCAGGATATATAACCTGGCAAAATGGGGGAGGCACCCCCGGTGACGGGACATCACCGCCATTACCCTCAATGGACATACTCAAATGCATTGGGGCAGCCTTTACATTTCCATATGGCGTTGCAGGTATTCTGATTTGCCTTATCCTGTTTGCTGTGCTCATATTCCTTGTCATGCGAATGGGCTACGGCGACGGCGGTGCTTATGACAAGGAGCGCAATTTCAATTATTCCGATAAAGGTACATATGGCACATCCGGCTTTATGACTGAACGGGAAGTGAAGGAGGTCCTTGACCTCACGCCTGACCTGCGTAAGCATACCGGTACAGTCCTCGGACTGCTGGACGGTAAGTTTGTCTGTGTTCCCAAAGAAACACGGCTGAATGCCAATATGGCGGTGTACGGCGCCAGTGGCTCCATGAAGACACGTTCCTTCTGTGTGAACAGAATCCTGCAAAGTGCGGCAAGAGGGGAATCACATATCGTTTGTGACCCCAAAAGTGAACTCTATGAGAAGACCAGCGAGTACATGAGAGATAAAGGCTATACCGTCAAGGTGTTTAACCTTGTATCTCCGCAGAATTCTGACTCATGGAACTGCCTTGCGGAGATAGAAGGCGATGAGTTGATGGCACAGCTTTTCTGTGATGTTGTCATCAAGAATACCGGCTCGGAACATGGCGACCACTTCTGGGATGCGGCAGAGCAGAACTTAATGAAAGCTCTTGTGCTGTATGTAGACCTCGGTTATCCGCCAGAGAAACGGAACATCGGAGAAGTTTACAAGTTGCTCACTCTTTCCTCGGAAAAGGAACTCAACGCACTCTTTGATGTTCTCCCCGCAACCCATCCTGCGAAAGCGCCCTATGCAATCTTCAAGCAATCGTCCGATACAGTGCGAAGCGGCGTTATCATTGGATTGGGTTCCCGTATACAGGTGTTCCAGAATAAGAAGATCTGCGATATGACTGCCTACGATGAAATTGATATGGAGCTGCCGGGCAAGGAACGGTGCATCTATTACTGTATCAACAGTGACCAGGACAGCACCTTTGACTTCCTTGCATCGCTGTTCCTCTCGTTTGTCTTCATCAAGTTGGTGCGTTACGCAGACAAGCATTGTCCGGATGGTAAGCTCCCTGTGCCTGTCCATGTGCTCGGTGAAGAGCTGACAGCGTGCGGTGTCATTCCGGATCTGTCACGCAAGATCAGCGTTATCCGTTCGAGAAATATCAGTATGAGCTGTGTATTTCAGAATCTTGCCGGTCTGCAGAACCGTTATCCGCAGAATCAGTGGCAGGAAATTCTCGGTAACAGCGATATTCAACTTTTCCTCGGCTGTGTGGATGAGCTGACAGCCAAATATATCAGTGACCGTTCGGGAGAGGTAAGCATACAGGTCAAGAGCGAAGCCAGACAGCTTGGAACTTGGCGTGTGTCGAACTACACACCCGAATATCGTGAAACCAGCGGTGTCGGTAAGAGAAAACTTCTGACAATGGACGAAGTTCTGCGTTTGCCTATTACCGAAGCACTTGTCATAGTCCGTGGTAAGAAGCTGTTGAAGGTAGATAAGTGCGACTATTCCCGACACCCCGAATACCCGAAACTGCGCTCCTGTAAGGCATCCGAGCATATACCCGAATGGAGCAAGCAGATAGAATCACCGGCACCGGAGCCGATAAAGGAGGTGAAAGTAGATCCGAAGCCGCAGGAGAAACCGGAAGCGGCAAAGACAACTGCCAAAAAGCAGAGCAAGAAACCCAAGATCGTAGCGACCAGTAAAGAATCCATTTTATCATAACTGAAAGGAGCTTGTTTATGCAAGATCAGGAAAACATTTTATTGTCGGATGAACTGTCAGCCGAAGCGACAGTGGATATCGACAACACATCTTCTGCGGATATTATAACAGAGGATGAAGTCAAACCTAAGCGGACTCGCCGTAAAAAAACGGATGATACGCTGTCAGAAGATTCCCAGGCGACAGAAAGTACGGATGAATCAAAGAAAACTGAATCAGAGGATACACCACACGAAGATAATACCGAGAACACTATTTCTGCGGAACTTTTGGGAGAGGTCCTTGACGATTCCGAGGGTAAGACGGTAGATGAACTTCTTTCCGAAGATGACGCTCCAACTGCTGAAGCGATAAGAACAACGAATGTTGAACGACCTAGAAAGAATGCGCCGATTCTCACCATTGAGGCAGGTGGAGATGTTGTCACAGAAGAAATGCAAGCAGATATTGCTTGGCATGAAATCCATAATGCGTACCGAACCAGGCGTATTCTTTCCGGCGTATTCGGCGGGTTGGAACAGCTCGACAGCGGAAAATATGTAGGTATCGTGGAGTATAGGGGATATCGTATCCTTATTCCGATGAAAGAAATGATCTACAATTATCCGAATCAGCTTCAGGGACCCGAATACAAGGAAGAAATGCAGCGACTTCATAGAAATCTCAGTAATATGCTCGGCGCTGAGATTGATTTTATGGTCAAAGGCATTGATTCAAAAGCCAGAAGCGTAGTTGCAAGCCGAAAAGATGCTATGCGCAGAAAACGTCAGATTTTCTACATCGACGAAGATATGAATGGCGAACGTCGTGTCAGAGAGGGGCGACTTGTACAGGCAAGAATTATCGGTGTCCACGAAAAGGTACTTCGTCTTGAGATCTTTGGTGTGGAGACAACCATCCTTGCGCGAAATCTTTCGTGGGAATGGATCGGTGATGTTCATGACCACTATTCCGTAGGTGATCATGTCATTGTCCGCATTACTAATGTGGAAGTCAATGATATTGATAACATTCGTGTAAAGACTGCGGTGAGAAGTGATATTAACAGTGCAAGGGATAATCTAAAGCTCTGCAAGATTCAAGGCAAGTATTCCGGTACGGTTATTGATGTTCATAAGGGCGTATGCTTTATCAGGCTGAACAATGGTGTTAATGCGGTGGCGCATTCCTGCCGCGACCGCCGTTATCCCGGAAAGAAAGACGAGGTAAGCTTTACTGTAACGAGTATTGATGAAGAAAGAAATACTGCTGTCGGCATCATTACACGTATTATTAAGCAAAATTTATAAAGAAAATTATGAGAGGGTATCGGTTTATTTATCTGCTGCCGATGCCCTCTTTCTTCTTTGGGGGATCTTTGAAAGAAAAGTGTATAATATAGGGTGAGGGGGATCTTTGAGAAAAAAGTGTATAATATAGGTGTGGGATGTATACGAAAAAATATGAGAGGAGGAAATCGATTGAAAAAGAAGAAAACCATACGCTGTCCATATTGCGGTGCCGAAGCGAAACTTCGCCCGGCAACTGTGGTGTACGGCGAAGCGACGCTTAACAAAAACAGTTATATGTATGTGTGTGACAGATATCCGGTGTGCGATGCTTATGTTGCTGCTCATAGCGAAAGCAAGCTCCCGATGGGAACACTGGCAAACTCGGAACTAAGAAATAAGAGAATCCGCGCTCATCACGCTTTCGATCAGTTATGGAAGAGCGGCCGCATGACAAAGAAAGAAGCATATCATTGGCTGCAGATTCGCTTCGGGCTGCCGAAAGAACAAGCCCATATCGGAATGTTCGGTGAGTATATGTGTGATCGACTGATAAGTGAGTGCACACAGACAGCAGAAAAAATGAAAATCGCAATGTAAATAAAAACTTTTAAAGATTATAAACCAAAGGAGATAAAGCAGATGAAAAAATTATATACAGCAGTAGGTGGATTACAGTTCAGAGGAAATATTGCAGGTAAGCGTTGTCCCGTTCTTGTTGTTAATGGCAATGAAACGACGCCCAATATGTCGGAGATGATTTTGTGGAGTACACTTTACTGGCAAATTCTAACTGAGGATGAGTTAGAAGCGCAGTTTGAGGCAAAGAAAAAGGAAGTCAATTATGCAGATTCAATGAGTGCTTCCGCTGTAATGTTTTGGATGATACGCCGTGGGCTTATAGAGGAAGGTATTGGAGATACATACGAAGATGCACTTTATGATCTCTTGTCCAGATTGTATATCACGCCAATAGAAGTAAATCCGCTTCTTGATGTGGTATCATTCGTTCGTATGGTGTTCAGGGACAAACTTCCCGTAGAATATGCAAAGCAGGTTTTTCGCCGTGACAAAAGGACTGATAGCGAGAGGCAAATTATGAAGCTTCTACATAAGGTTAAGCTGACAACAGCTGAAACGGTTCGTTGCTTTGATCGTGATGTGTTTGATCTTCAGACAGAGGATGAAGTAGTAGAGAAACTGTATCAGGATGATTATACTACCAGTGAGAATATTGCAGATGAAATGAGGATTGTTCCGTGCTGCAGAGCGGTTCTGACTGATATTTCAAATCTGTATTTGAGAAAGCAGATTGTGTTTGATAGAATGTAAATATCTTATTTAGATTGCTTGTGTGGAGATCTAGCTCTTTGCGTTCTCTGATAGCAATAGTGCTCGATCAAATTGAACGGTAACATTGATCTCCATATTCAGAAACAAAAAAGATGAGTGTCTTACAGAACCACAAGACAACTCACCTGCTTTATTCGATTAAAGAACGGTTACCACAAAAGGAAGCAAAAATCACTTTATCTACAGTTTAAGCATTATATCACATATCACTGCTTTTGTCAAGTGGATTTTTAAAGATTTTTTCAAAAGTCTTGACAAAATGTTGAAAGCGTGATATAATATTTGCGTAGCCGAAGACAATAGGTAGCAGTAAACCCTATCGAGGTTATTTTAAGCCTGTGTCTTCGGATATAGGTATTTTTGTTTATGTATATCCAAGCGCATCACACGCATAATATACTTCAGTATTTGTGAGAGGTGTTTTGGATGTTATTGGATGGAGAATATATCATGTGTAAGGCAGCAGAAGTAGGAAAAATTGTTGTAAACAAATGCTTAGATGCAGAGATTTTTATTAATACACAAAAGTTACAAAAATTGCTTGTTTTGATGCAAGTTGAGTGTATCAAGCGAAGCGGAAAGCCCTTATTCAAAGAAGATATAAGAGTATGGGATTGCGGCGTGGCGATAAAAGAAGTTGATGATGCGTTTAGTGAATATGGTGAAGGTTTTTCAAAAAAGCAAGATGGGTTTATTATTTTGCTTGAAGCTGAGGAAGAGAGCGTAAATCATATTATAAAAGAATACGGGAATATGGATGCTTTTGAATTGAATTCCCTTCAGTGTGTTCAAAAAGTAATTCAGTTAGGAACAATTCCTGATAATGCCACAGTCCCACATATTGATTCTCAGATATTAGCAGGAGCATTTTACTACAATGACATCACTTGAGTTTATAACCAAACTAAATTCAGTAAATGAGAAAAGTAAGATATTAGAAAATGTTTATATTTTCATAAACAATTTTTCTGGAGAGTATAGTAAAGAAGAAATTTGTGATTTTATAGAGGACTTGTCAGAAGACAATTTTACTTCTTTTGGTAACAAGCTCGGTTTGTGTAGGGTACATTGTCTTGAAGAGCTAAAAAAGACAGATAATGAGAGCGAAGCCGAATACTTACAAAAGTTACGAACTGTAGAAAAAACACTATCTGAATTATCAACGATATATCAAAATGTTGCCGCGAAGATAAAAGAAGAAAGAAATGCAAAAGAGGCAGAAGCATTATCGAAAAATGTAACTGATGCTATCAAGCAAAACCTTGCAGTTATAGATGAAGCGCGTACAAAAATTGAAGACTTTAGAAAAGACTTAAAAACAGCAAAAGAGGATATAGAAAAAGCAAACAATCAAATCGAAGATTCCCAAAATACGATTGATGAAAAAATTTTCTCATTGCTCATCAATACAGTCGCAATTCTTGGTATTTTTGTTGCAATCGCTTTTGCCGGCCTTGGAATTACATCGTTATTTAGTGATCTCGATTTTGCCACAGCGTTTGCTTCAAAAGAGAATTTTATAAGGACTGTGTTTTTCTTATTCTTGGTAGCTTTGTTATCGTACAACTTATTATTGCTTTTGATATATTTTATCTACAAGCTTTCGAGACCTATTTTTATGGGTACAGTAGAGACGACAGATAACGGTAATTCACAAAGATTTAAGGATAGCATTGAACTTAAACCATTCTATGTAGTTGATGGCATATTGTTTGCCGTAATAATCGCATTGTTTGCATGGGGGATATGCACGTTCAGTAGTGATAACAATGCGAGTGATAATGTGACTCTAGATGAAGAATCTTATGTTAATTCTGAGACAACATCAGGAGAAATAGACATGGATTCTGAAATAATAGTCGGAGAAGAAACATAATAATTTATGGCTTGTAAAATTTGGGAGTATTTCAGTGATGAGATGTTCCCTTTTTTAACACAGAAATAGCACCAGTATTTACACCAGAGCCCAATTGTTTGTGTTTAGAGGGAAATAGAAATGTTGAGGTCTTCCCGCCTATGGATTCTATGCTTGGTGGACTATACGTAGAGATAAGTCATCGCCTAAGTTAATGGAGAACTTGTGAGCACGAACAAAATTACTTTGACCATCTCTTACCCACATATTGTTCTGCTAAGTATTATGTTTAATAAAAATATATTTGATCGTGTTTGATAGAATGTGAGTAAAGTTAGGGTAAATATCTGTATATTGCGAAATACGGCTTGACAGGGGCAATATCTTGTGATATAATCGTGTCATAGAGTTATTTTGTGCGTTTTCGGTGTAAACCGATACGGTAAGAGAAGCTTACGAGCATCGCTTACATTGCACACGTTGTTAAGTTTGTATTCAAAGTGCCTGCTATAAGTCTGCCCATTTCCAGCGGCGGACTGTTAGACGGCACTTTTTTATATAGATATTTAAAGCCATTAGGCAGAAAGGAGTGTTATGGCGCAGGTTTATGTGGTCGGCAGAGTTGTTGCTGATCTCGAACTGAAGCAAAGCAGCAGGGATGAATCTTATGTTTGTTTCGATATCGCAGAGAATATTGGCGGTCGAGACAGCAGACGAAAGCAGACATTACAGATATGGGCATTCGGCAGTGATGCCAAGCAGCTTATCTGTGATGGTGTGCAGGGTAGTACATCAATCTGGGTGAAAGGTTATTTAGAGCTTGAGGAATTTATCACCGAAAGCGGCAGATATCGAGACAAAAGATTGAAAGTATATCTGAAAAGCTGGGGCTATGCATCAGATGAACCAAAACAAATCTTCCGTGAAGTGATTGGTAAAACAGAACAATATGCGCCGATCATCGATGGAGAAAGAGAACCCTTGCCGGAATAGTTTTCGGCACCAAAGAGGAACCATTTGTGTTTTTCATTAGGAAAGACAAGTGGTGCCTCTTTTTTTGTTTTCCACAAAATTTATTGAAGGAGTGAAATCAAACAAATGAAACACAAGAAAAATCTCTGGAATACGGCGGCGGTATTAATCGTAGCCGTCCTCGTAATTATGGCATTTACTCGCGGAAATTTGCAGTTCTGGCTGTATGTCGCTGCATTTACCGCTTGGAGTATTTGGGCAAGTGTCAAGCATCTTATCCCATTCCTTAAAGAATGTCACTTTCGCAGAGAACTCGAAAAAGAACAGAAGCGTATGGTGGATGAACAGCGAAATCCAATTTCGCCTGCATCGGATCCGGTTGCCGATGTTCTTTTACGTCACGTCAATTACAGAATTACCGGCTTTCTGAAAGCCTCATATCCGGATGCCACTTGGAATTGGTGTGAGGAGTACCCCGAAGTAATTGCCGCAAATGGCGGTAAGGGAAGAATTCAAGTGTTCGGAATTGACGAGTACAATTACGGTGAAGTTACACTTGATAGTAACGCCAATATGACCTGTTCGCTTTTGAAAGTTGTGACGCTTGGTGAGGATAACAACGAATCTGACGCTGATACAGATAAACCTAAGCCTCCGGTGCCGCCGCAGAATACGGTTGATCCGCAGGTGTGGTTTGAACAGCATGGCAGAGATGTCCTTAGTAAGCTCATAAATGATTTGAGCGGATACGGTTATCACAGCCTTACTATTCGTGAAAACGGCGATGTAACCATCGATCAGGGAGATAAGCAAATCACAAAGCGTCACTTCCGAAGCGTTCCTGAGAAAATGTATTGGAATCGCCTCGTGAATGTTCTTGAACGTGCAGGCGTAGCCGGCGAAGTAAAAGAAGACGGTATCGTCGTGACATGGTGAAAGGATGTGATGTATTGTGAAATCCGGACTGACAATTGAAGCATTAGCTGCTGAAATTCTTCGTCAGAAAGAGGTGAAGGAGGACTACATTGTAGATACTCCGGCTCTGGTGATGGAGCCAAGCGGTAACGATGTTGTCCTTCGTGTTCTCGATGAAAATAAGGATGACCGAATTGAACCGCTTGATGTCGGAGAGATTGCTCATAGACAGATTGGTACGCATTTATCTATTCCGGCAAAGTATTACGCAAAGATGCTTACGGAAAAAACTGATCTGCTGTGTGCAAACGTAAACAGTTGGATGGGTACGAATCCTGCCAAACGCATGCTTCGCGTACTTGAAGGCAAAGCAAGAGCATTCCTCAGCAATCGATATTTGAGACTTGATCACTACGAGATAGTATCCGCAATTTTGCCAATCCTCGGCGAAATGCCGGATGCCCAGTTCGAAAGCTGTCAGATTACAGAGGGACGCTTGTACATCAAGGTCGTAAATCCACGTCTGCAGGCGGAGGTAACACCGGGAGATATTGTTCAGTCAGGCTTGATAATCAGCAACAGTGAAGTCGGTCTTGGTTCTGCTACAGTACAGCCGCTTGTTTACCGTCTGGTTTGCAGTAATGGTATGATCGTCAATGATGCAGCTACAAAGCGAAATCATATCGGTCGTGTAAACAATTCTGATGAGAATTTTCTTCTGTATTCAGAAAAGACTTTACAGGCAGACGATCATGCATTTCTCTTGAAGATTCAAGATACGGTAAGAGCCGCAGTAGATGAGGCGCAGTTCGCTCGTGTTGTCGGTATGATGCAAGAGGCATCAACAGCACAGATGAATACAGCTGATGTCCCGGGACTTGTCAAGCTTGCCAGCCGCGAGTTTGGCATTACCGAATCGGAAGAACCGGGTGTTCTGCAGCACCTCATCGAAGACGGCAACCTTACACTGTACGGTCTTTCCAACGCGGTGACACGGTTCAGCCAGGATGTTGAAAACTACGACCGTGCAACCGATTTAGAGGGCATCGGATACAATATCCTTACAATGCCCACAAACACATGGAACAGACTTAACCGGGCAGCAGCTTAACGTCCGGTCAACAAAATTATTTTAATTATAAAGGAGTTATAACTATGACTAACAACTACATGAATCCCAATGCTAACGCAATGACCCCCAACGCTGTGAATCCCATTATGCCCGCCGAAGCGGTTGAACCTCGTCCGTTTATTCTTCCGGAAATGATGGATGATTCGTTTTCCTCAGAAGATATCGGCGAAGATTTTGACGGTATCCGACTCAGCTTCCGTAAGGTGAAGATTCCCAGCGGCGGTATGATCCAGTTTGAGTTTCCGGGTGATGATCCTGAGAATCCCGACTATGTGAAGTATATCGAGGGTGTCATTCTCTACAATCATGCTGCAAGTGCATATTGGTCCGGTGGTTCCGAGTATGACGAAAACACTCCTCCGCTTTGTTCTTCTTTGGATGGTAAACAGGGCGTCGGTACTCCCGGTGGAGTGTGTGCTGCTTGTCCGTTCAACCAGTATGGAACAGCAACTGACTCTAAAGGCAATCCGGCTAAGGGTAAGGCATGCAAGAACATGCGACAGCTTTACATTCTTCGCAGTGGAGAGTATATGCCCATCCAGCTTTCGCTTCCGCCTACAAGTCTTTCTAACTTCAATGAGTTTATGAACAACGTTTTCGTGAATCGCAGACGTCCCACATGGGCAAGCGTTGTTCAGATTGGACTCAAGAAAGTTGACAACGGAGCAAACACCTACAGTGTAGCAACCTTCCGTAAAATGCAGGATTTCGTCGGTGAGCAGATTCCTCCGATGAAGCAGTATGCAAGCAACTTCCGTGAACAGCTTCGTCAAAGTCTGGAACAGCGTCCGGTTATTGCAGACAGCGTAGTGGAGACTGAACCTATTTTTGATGCAGCTCCCGCATACCGTACTGTTGTACAGGATGGTACCAATTCGATATCTTCTCCGTATGGGGTAATCGATGGTGACAGAGACGAATTACCTATGTAATCGCAAGTATTATGTATCGCCGGCGTAAAAAACCGGCGATACCCATATTTACGAAAAGGAGTTGTCTATGGAAAGATTACGCCCATTGAATTTAGAAGAACAACTTTTTGCAACGCAAAATCATAATCTTGTGTATACATTTTTGCAGGAAAAAGATCTGTCAGAAGATGTATTTTATGATATTGTGATCTTCGGATATATGCGCGCTGTACAGGAATATGTTTCTAAAAAGCGTTTTCGTGAATATGCCTTCTCTACGATAGCATGGAAACGAATGGAGAGTTCGGTTTCAGCATATTGGCGATATCTTGCCGCACCGGTTCGGTATGCAACAACAGTCAGCATTTATGAGCCGATTGGTGATGATGCGGATTTAACGTGGGAGAATGTTCTCAGTCGGAAAGATGATCAGATGCTTCAGCTTGAAACACGAGAATTAATCAAGGAACTGGAAAATAAACTCCCAAAGCGTGAAATGAATGTTGTACGGATGAAAGCGGCAGGCTATAAGATGCATGATATTGCTAAACACGAGCATTTAACATTTCAGGAAATAAATGAGCTTCTGGCGAACTGTAGAGAAGATATTATCCACATTCTGAGGGGAGATGAAAGGAGGGACGCGGTATGATCGGTTCTAAAAAGGCGGATTATTTGATATTTGCGATATCAGCATTTATGCTATTGGTTGCCAATGTTTTGCTTATATACGATATGCTTACGGTGATACCTACCTTACTTATTGTGTTGGTTTGGTATGTGAGTATCAGCATACTTGAGCGCATAGCACTAAAAAGGCAGGTCAACACATTGCAGAAAATTTGTGATGAACAGTATCATATGAAAAGGAGTGAAACAACAAAATGAAACGAGAAGTACACATAAGCGGTAAACCGCTTTACCCTCTTTGTGTGGGAAACGCTGCGGTGATTTCACGGAAAAGCGATATAATCCGCACGTCTTCTGTAGTGTCAATCCAAGAACAGGATGATGATCACGTTTGTTTTGAAACAGAGAATTCGATTTATCGGGTTTCCATGAGACCTAAAGCGAACGCGGCAAGAGCAGTTTTTACATCATTCTTAAAGATGTGTGCATAACTGCTTGGGTATCAAGAGCAGTCGATGATAAATCGGCTGCTCTTTGGTATATCCAATAATCTGAAAGGAGGATGATGCGAATGTTGAAGCAAGGCTTGTATATTGCTGAGAACAATGATAGTATATGGGATGCCTATACAGTAAAGATGCTTGTCAAAGAAACAGAAAAAGCATATACCTTTGAATTGGTAGAACTTCAAAGCAGGTATAGTGCATCGCATATAAAATTGCTATTTCAAAAATCGAACAAGATAATTTTGAAAAAAGATAAGGGTGGTCATGCTATGCGAATATGGGGGGATAGTGACCTTACTATATATCCATATCAGGTAGGCATACCGTACTATTTCAAATTGAAGGAAGCACAATGCTGAAACAGAAAGGAAATATGACTTGAGTATTAGTTTTGATCCGGCGTTGATCAAACGTATGAAAAGTATGATCGTAAAACTAACGGAGGCGGATATCGCCTACTACCGTGATGACAATCCGATTATGGGCGACCGTGAGTAGTATTTATTGAATGACTGAATGTATAAGAGCCAAGCTATACTTATTATAATCCAAACTACAATGATACGTGTAAACTTTTATTTTATATATTTTAACATGTATACTCCCTTATCTACCTTCGGTA
>JAEIGA010002550.1_pt1 | contig 29040 bp, 27 predicted proteins | sample 9270691 | NCBI WGS metagenome assembly JAEIGA01 (sample SAMN17057246, study PRJNA624740) | gut metagenome | biome: biome; isolation source: fecal sample | host: Bos grunniens | place: China: Xizang | collected 2019
AGGTGTTAGTTCGTGCACAAGCCCACAAGCTATAGCAGCGGAATCTTGCCAAAGCCCCTCTGCAGAAAAGCCGACAGAGCCGTATGTCCGACAAATGCCGTACTCACCCATGCGGGATGCCGAGTTGGAGAAAGCCAGCCGAGAGCGGTTGGCCGAATTGCAATCGCTGGCGAGTTCGTGCAAGAGCGTTCGCGTGGTTATTCAATGGACTTGGAGCACCGGCCTTATCTTGCAAGGAACAGAAGTTCCCTTAACCGAATCAGAAAAAGCCAAATTGCTGAGTCTGATTGGCAGAATTCAGCCGGTCAAGCCGGACTTGTGTGCCTGTGTTGACCCGGCATACGCGCTGGAATTGGAGTTTACGATGGCTGATGGCAGCATTAAAACAACGCCTTTCCCACATGTTACCTCGCTAAGCCGTGTCAGTTCAGACGGCTATGCTTTTATGTGCAGCATGGCTTTGCCTGATGCCGAAGCGGAGAGCCTGAATAAGCTTGCCAAACATGAGTGGGTGCTACAAAGAATTAATCAGGCTCGAAAGCATTAACAAAATGCCCGCCGCGAGCGTCTATTTATTAGAAAAAAACGCACTTTCTGCAATTTTTTGTTGCGGATTCGCGGCTGGGATGTGTTAGTATAAGTAAGAAAGGAAAAATCACTACTATGTACTTGTTTTCTAAAAATCTAATTTATATAGCTTTGCCCCTCGCTTGTCACGTCTCGATAGCCGGAGAGGCTCTTGTGCATTTTAAGGAAGGAATGAAACTCATTGACGAGTACAATCGAAAGGTGCTGGAAGTGATAGCCTCTTTACCGGAGGAATTCAGTCGAGCCCAAATAATAGCCGCATACCAGTCCATTTCCCCGGAACTCGCGGCGCTGGAAAAACAGATTGTCGCTTGCAACGGCCAATATAAGGCTCTCAGAAAAGAAGGCGATGCTTATCCCACAGAGGAAATAAGCATACATCGTTACAAGCAGAAATACATGTATTATACAGCCTTGCTGATTCTGGAGGGAAAACGCTGCACTCCAAAGGGAGCTCCTATAAAGCTTCCCTTTATTCTGAGTTCTTTTTCAGACATGCAGTTGCTGCACGAAGATACTGACAAACGCACTCAAGAATTATGGACACAAGCCAAGGCGGAGCTTCATGGTGCTATCGATATTCTGCAAACCATTCAGAATGAAGAAAGCGCCCAATATTCCTCAATCGATTTTCTTAACAAAGTCCTCTGCTACTTCGAATGTATCAGATTATACGAGTTGTACCTAGAAGAAGATAGAGAAGGTGCCTCAAAAACGGGTGCTCTCATAACAAAGGAGTACCCCGTCATCATCGATGCTCTGAAAAAGGAATTGTTAAGGCTGAAAGAAGTGAATTATTATGGCAATGAATCGCTTTCTGAAATCTTACGACTTCCGGCCTTTACCGAACCTCAATGACCATGCTCTCGTTCCGAAAAATCCTTGCCACCACAGCCATCTGCCTTGCGGCGTTGGGGGTGAACTCATGTGTGACGATTATTGATACTGGCAGTATGCTGGACGATGTAGGAAAGCAGAGCCCCAGTCGCCAAATTCGTTTTGTTGAGGAGAAGAAGCCGCTGCAAAGCTACTACACCGGAGAAAAACTACAGGTGTGGGAAAAAGAAGGCCTATATTACGTGCAGCTGCCGGTGGCATATATTCCGGCGCGGGTTAAGAACAGAGATTTTCTGGCAGGCATGAGTATGTATTGTAGCGGAAAAGTCATCACCTATCCCGAAGAGACGATGGGAGATGAAGAAGTAATGCCGTACCAACACACGAAGAAGTATTTCTATGCAGTCTTGAGCAAGGAGCAACTGGACAAAGCGGTGAATCCCTACATCAAATATTCCGACTCCTTTTACCGCGAACACTATGCCGTTCTTTCGGCGGCGGAAGTCGACTTAAGTCGTGCGAAAAAATGGCAACTGACACCTTCCCAAAAATCTGAGTTGGAAAAATACGCAGTGACCATGATTGAGCAATTACCGGACAGACGAACCACTGGCAACCAATTGCGAAGACCTCTTGCTCTGCTGCTGGATATAGCGGATGTTCCGTTGTCTATTGCAGCAACACCCATTGCGTGGGTTGCGGATTTTATTCATGTTTGCTTTTCAGATTAACAGCCCCTGCCGCTCATTTATCACAAAAGCATTGCGTAAATTTTCAGTTGATAAGCCCCACAAATTGCAATTTGTCTATATCGTAGGGTGGGACTTCAGTCCCACCTTTTTGGTGGTATGGTTTGATAATAAATGTTGGACTAAAGTCCAACACTCCGATAGTATTCCCCCCCCCACAAACTCATTTATCGACAGAAAAGTTATCAAGAATCACTCCTCACACGATATGAATAGCAGTAAGATTAATCAGATGCACCCATGAGAGCATGATAAACCTGTCTCCCGAGGTTTGAATGTGCCGCGTTCAACTGCGATTCATTTTGTGTGCTATCGGCAATAAAAGAAACGATACAAGCATAGCCGCCTCCCGGCATCCGTAGGATGCCTATATCGTTATGAGCAAGGGTTCTCCCTTGAACGACGCGAGAAGAGCCGGTTTTATGCGCAAACGCCACAGAAGCCGCGGGGAATCCGGCTTTAAGACGATTTTGCCCGGTTGTGCTCTGATTCATCGTTTTAAGGAGAAAATCGGCTAAAGGCTGCGAGAGTATGGGATTTGCCGGGGTTGCATTGGCTGCTACATATACTTCTTCAAGGATTTGCCGCATTGCAGCAGGAGAAGCCTGATTCACAGACGAAGCAGCAACATCCTTCATATCTTCCTCTGTACAAGCAACCCGAAAAGAAAAATGGGCTCCGTATCGAGTCGCAAAAAATTGATGCACAGACTCCGGTCCCCCCACCAAATCGAAGAGATAATTGCAAGCGTTGTTATCACTCTCGCACAGGCAGAATCGCAATAGCTCTGCTAGGGTAAATGCACCTCCATTTGGGTACCGCTGTTGCATGGGGCTCCATGTCTGCGGATCCAAGTCGCTTGCAGTCAAATGATATACCTTATTTAACGCAAGGTCTCCAGTTTCTACTCGATGAAGAATAACGATAGCCAAAGGAAATTTCACAACACTCATCAGCGGAAACATTTCCTCTGAGCAACAAGCAAAAGACTCTTGGGGAACCCCATTTATTGAAACAGCTACGCCCCGCCGAAAGTCTGCAGCATGAACACAGTAAGAAGTCAGCAGCAAGAACAATACCAGTCTAATCAACTGCTGAAAACAATATTTAATGATTACCATAGTTAGCGCTTAATCTGCCAAGGCTTTTTGGGCCTGAGCGGGAGTAATTGCTTGGGTTCGTTGCAATAAGTCTGAATGCTTGTTAGCCCACTGCTTCATCAATGAGTCAATGGGGGCGCGACCGCTCACCCATGCGGGGGCTTCTTCCATGGTGACATTCAGCAACGCAGACACATGGTTAACACCGTTGCATTTTGCTTCGGAATAGCCTTCACAAAGGGCACGCAAATATGCGCGCAAGGGATTGTATTCAGGAGCCGTCGGGGCATAACTTTGCTCGCTTGTTTGCACGCCTTGTTGGGTATAATTGCGTTTGGTTACTTGCAGCGTTCCCGGTTTTGTATATTCGCCGGTTTCAGCATCGATGTAATCGCGGACATCGTAGCTCATCATCGTCACGCCGTCCGGGGTTACTTGCCATTCATCTGCCCCGATGATAACAAAATCATAACGCGTGGGGGTGGTTTCAACTAATGCACCACTTGCGGTATTGCCATTTTTTGTTGAGAATAGAATCTGCGGCGGAGCCTGGAATAAAAACTCCCCGGCTTGATTGTAAACCAGAACATTATCCAGATAGTTAATTGTACCCACCACGGGCGGAATGATTTGCCACACGACCTCATTTGCCGCATCCCCGACCAAATCAATTTCTGTTTTAACGATCCAGCCACCACTAGGAACAGTATCGGTCGTGGCGCAATAGGTTAACGCCCCCTGTTCGCATCTCGCGGCAAATTCAGGAGAATCCATGTGAGAAATCGGCTCTGCGGCCCCTTTCCAGTAAGCCTCATTAGCAGACATGCGATTGACTTGCAGAACAATAGCCTCTTGAACACCGGCAGGTATGCGGGCCGAAATATTATTATGAGTTTGACAGCTGACGCTCGACAAAACTATCACAGATGCAAGAGAGGTTATAAAATAAAATCGCATACGCGCGTATTGTAGCATCCGGAAGCAGGAAAATCAAGTCAGGCCAACAAATCATGAATGAGTAAACAGGTGCCATGGCCCAAATCCTCAGCATTCCATAGAGTTTACAGTAAGAATGGCAAAATAGGAAAAACCGAAAAGCTCATATTGACGTTTGCCCAAGTGTCCGTATAATGATGCTTGTCATGAGCTTTGCTTTATTTCTATGCACGGGTAATTCCTGCCGCAGTCAGATGGCTGAGGCATGGGCGCGGAGCCTATTTCCCCATGAATGGTCGGTCTTTTCGGCCGGGATAGAAAAACATGGATTGAATCCTCACATGCTCACCGTGATGGCAGAGGTGGACATGGACATGAGCAAGCATTTTTCCAAAACAATTGACGAGCTTCCGAATGATATTCGATGGGACTTGGTTGTAACGGTTTGTGACCATGCAGCTACAGCTTGCCCGTTTTACCCCGCGAAAGAACGCATTCACCTTCCATTTGATGACCCGCCGGCCTTGGCTAAAGGATTGCCCGAAGCGGAAGCGTTGAACATATACCGCCGCGTGCGTGATGAAATACGCACGGGTATCGAACAATTAGCCCAATATATACAGTAAATAGCCCGGCGTTTTCATATTAGGAAAAATTTGTTTGACGAAAGGGGACGTATAGACTAAGCTGTTCACATGGCTAAGAGAAACACTCTTGAGGAATACCTCAGCAACTTGTATGAACTTGGACTGACGGGCGATGAAGAAGCGCAGCTGGAGTTCATTCGTTTTTATGTAACCGAAACCGATATCCCCTTGCCGGATGTGGCGCAGGGATGGCTGCACGCTTTGTCAGAAAAAGGAAATGACCAGGCTCGGCGTTGCTACTTTTCCCTAGCCATCAGCGGAGCCGAGGGGGCTCACGATTGGTTGAAGCTGGAACAGTGGGCTCTCGACACCATGGCGACAACCCCGGGAGAAGCCCATTGCATGCTCGGCATGCTGTACGAGCCGGACATGCCCGGTTTCAGCGATGCCAAGAAGGCGGCAGAACATTACCGTAAGGCAATGGATTGCGGAAATGACGGCTGCGGTTTGTACCTTGCGCGCACCTACATGCGAAACGAGCCGGATGAACATACTCAGGAAGAACTGCGAGAGCTGCTGGAGACAGCCGAGCCCATAAATCCGTGTGCCGATTTATATTACGCATTGGGTGTCATTTGCGATGATATGGGCGATGATGACGAAGCCATGCGCTGCTATAGAGAATGGCACAAGATTGACCCGAAGGACCCGGATTGCTGCAGATTAATTGCGGGGCACTATGCCATGGGAACAGGCGTGAAGCAAAACTTGGAATTAGCCATGCGCTACTACCAAAAGGCTGCGAATCAAGATGATGCAGAATCCTTGTTCCTGCTGGGTGTTATGTACCACGAAGGGCACGGCGCCCGCCGCAATGACAAACGAGCCCTGGACTACTTTACTCGTGCATTCAACCTAGGCGATGAAACTTCTCTTTATTACCTCGGCAAGCTGCACCTCCACGGAAAGGGTATACTCGCGGATGCAGAAAAGGCCGTCAGCTACTTTAAGCAAGGTATAGAGTGTGAGGATGTAGGATGCTACATTAGCATGGCCGACTGCTACTCTAAAGGTATAGGGGTGGAACAAGACCTAGACATGGCCGCAGAGTTGATTGAGAAAGCTGAAGAGATGCAGGATGAAATTGATGATGAAGCTCTTGCTCAGCAGTTTGACGCCTGCAAGGCCTACATCAACACATTGCGAAAGTCCGGCGAGGAGTAATCCGAGTAAGAAAACTTACCCCCTTCCCCCAATTTTTTGGTTAATAGCCCCACAAATTGCAATTTGTGGGGCTATTGAAGGTAAGCGAAGCGAACGGAATTTAAAAGCCCCGGTTGAGGGGCGATAGCTCAGTAGCCCGACGCGTAAGCGTCGGGTTTTGGGTATAACAGTATTGGAGCCCCGTTTAGGGGCGGCAGAGAACTAGTGAACGGTATTGACTTTTGCCACCGAATAAGAGTATACATAAAACTTTATTTTTCAATGAAGCCCATACCCCAAACCGCGCTTTCTGCCGCCCCTCAACCGGGGCTCCAAGATTTCTCCACCGGGATACCCGGCGCTGACGCGCCGGGCTATTACGCTACCGCCCCTGAACGGGGCTCAGAATTCGGCTCGCTGCGCTCGCGGTATTTGGGAGGAGGAACGGCTGCCACCGTGGTGAAGAATGCCCGTTGGGCATAGTGAAGAATCTGCCTGCGGCAGATGGTGAAGAACAGCTTGCGCTGTAGTGAAGAACGCACCTGCGGTGCGTAGTACGGAGGGCCGACAAACTACCATTAATCGGCTCAAACACCTAACGGAGCATTAATAGTTTTGCACGGGCGAAGCGGGAGCGGCCACCTGGAGCGAGGGCACTTCGGCATTAAAAGCGCGATTATCCTGCAAATAATCATGCCATTCTATAAAGGTCATGGGAGTGCGGGCAGAAAGCGGGAAGCGGAAGGCATTAATGCGGCGATCGGCTTCCTCCAAAACATCTTCCGGAAGCGCCTTGACAGCCTCGGCAATGGTCTCCAAATGCTCGCAAGCGTTGTGGCACACTAGGGGTAAATCGCAACCGGCTGTAAGAGCCAGGGCCACAGACTGTGCGGGGGAGTATTGCTTGGCAATGGCACCCATGCACAAATCATCTGTAAACACAATACCTTCGTAACCCAGTTGGTTGCGTAGAAAATCGCGCACCAGTGCCGGAGAAAGCGAGGTGGGCAAGTTGGCATCAATCTCAGGAATCAGCACATGGGCAATCATCATGGACGGCAGCTCCGGCATGAGTGCATTAAACGGTATGGCAGCTTCCTCTAAGAACGAATCCGTGGTGCCGTGGAGCACCGGCAAATCAAAATGAGGGTCACACTCTGCGGCTCCCATGCCGGGGAAATGCTTGCCACACGTGACAATACCGGCTCGGGCATGGGCACGGTTCCATATTCCAGCCCAAGAAGTAACGGCCTGCGACTCTGTACCCCAGCAGCGGCTGGGCAAGGCATTGCTGCGGGTGGAACCTAAATCCAACACCGGAGCAAAATTGGTATTCACCCCCAAGGTATGCAGGCACTGGGCGTTATAGTACGCAGCGCGGGTAATGAGCACGTCATCTTGCGTGGCCGCCAGTTCTGCGGCAGATGGGTGCTGCACAAAAATATCGGCGGTACGCACCACGCGCCCTCCCTCTTGGTCGATGGCAATGATGGGCTCATCCGGCCCGGAGGTAAGGGCGCGCAGGTCGTCCGTCAGCTCACGGGTTAATTCATAATCCGTGATATTGCGAGAAAACAAAATGTACCCGGCAGGTTGCAGGCGAGAAAAGAGCTCTCGCTCTTGAGCCGTGAGTACAGGCCCTTCTATACCGACAATGACGGGTAACATGTATTAGCAAAAGAGTTTACTTATCGCCAAAAATGCTGGCGCGAGTGAACATGGGGTATACCGGAATGCCGCGGCTCTCAATAGCCTCGCGGCCACCTTCCTGACGGTCTACCAGCACAAGAGCTGCCACAACCTTACCACCTTCGGCCTCAATGGCATCAATAGCCTTGAGCGTAGAACCGCCGGTAGTAATAACGTCGTCTACCACAATCACCTGCTGGCCTGCAACAAAGTTACCCTCAATGCGCTTGCCACGGCCGTGGTCCTTAGCTTCCTTGCGCACGGTGAAGACGCAAAGGGGCTTCTCGGCAGAGGCGGAGTACATACCAATGGCTAAGGAGATGGGGTCTGCACCCATGGTCATACCGCCAATAGCCTCAGCCTCAGGGAACTTGGGAAGAATCTCCTCCTGAACGAGCTGCCAACCGACTTCACCCACAAGGTTAGCACCACGGGCATCGAGAGCCGTTACACGGCAGTCGCAATACAAATCGCTCTCCTTACCGGAGGCAAGAACAAAGTGACCGGTCTTGATGGACTTAGCCAGCAAGATTTCAAGCAATTCAGATTTAGCTTTACTCATAACGGGGATATTCTAACGCCTTCTGCTCCTGATTGCAACCCCAAAAAACTCAATTACACGGATTAATGTAGGATTCACTCCTCCTCCGGCATATCCTCTGCACCTTCGGCAAAGAGCTCGTAGGCAATGGAATCGGTGATAAGAACATCCGCAAATTCGCCTACAGGCAAGGCGGGGTCTACATGAATAGTGCCATCAACATCCGGGGCGTCCCACGGGCCGCGGGCAATGCCGGGGGCATCCACCAACACACGGATTGTTTGGCCTACGCATTCCTGACCAATTTCATCCGCAATACCGGCAAGAATCATGGAAAGCTCGTTAGCGCGGCGCTTACGGGTGGAGTGGTGCACTTGGTTCTTCATTTTGGCGGCCAAAGAGCCCTCCTCACGAGAGTACGGGAACACACCTGCGCGCTCAAAGCGGAACTCGCGAATAAAGTCTCGCAGCTCGGCATGGTCGTCCTCATTTTCACCGGGTAAGCCACTGATAAACGTGGTGCGCAGGCCAATGCCGGGCACAGCCGCGCGCAAATCTCGAATGAGGGTACGGATATAATCACCATCCGTCTTACGGCGTTGCTCCTCAAGAATATGAGCAGAGATGTGCTGCAAGGGGATATCAACATATTTCACCACCTTATCGCAGGTAGCAAATACCTCTATCAGCTCGCGGCTCCAGTGAGCCGGATGCGTGTAGAGCACGCGCACCCAAAAATCACCCGGTAGATCATTAATCTCGCGCAGCAGCGTAGCAAGAGATTCGCCACGGGCGGAATCTACGCCGCTGGTCTTGGTGGCGCCACCTTCCCACTTGTCCATGCCATAGTAGGTCGTATCCTGCGCAATCAGGTTAATCTCTTTCACGCCGGACTCCACCAAGGCACGCACCTCGCGCATGATATTGGCCTGCGGGCGGCTGCGGTGGCCGCCACGAATACGCGGAATCACACAATAAGCGCAAGCATGGTTGCAGCCTTCGGCAATTTTCACGTAAGCAAAATGTTTGGAGGTCAGTCGGTAACGGGTATCGCCAAAATCCGGCATCAATTTGGAAACCTTGGTGCTGTACACCTTCTCAGCCGTACCGGCAAGGCAGGCTTGTGTAATTTCAGCCACCTCCATCACCTTATCCACGCCAATAAAGCAATCCACCTCAGGCATCAGCGTCACCAAATCATTGGCATAGCGCTGAGACAAGCACCCGGCTACCAAAATCTTTTGCTCTGCCGGAGATTCGCCCTCCTCACGGGCACGAGTGGCTGCAAAAATGGTATCAATAGCCTCTTGCTTTGCCGGGTCGATAAAGGCACAGGTATTAATAATCAAGGCATCCGCCTCTTCCGGCTCCACCTTAGTAAAACCGGCATTCAAAAGACGGTCTGCCATAACCTCAGAATCGACCAGATTCTTGGCACAGCCCAGAGAAATGATTGCAAACGATGCGGCCATGCGCATACTCTACCACATTCCCCCCTCGTTGAAAAGCGTAAAGTGATGGGGTGTCTTACTCCGTAGCAGAGGGAAGCGCAGCCTTACATACCAAGGAAATGAGGGACTCCAAAGCCGGTAATCGCTTTGTCATATCTGCCAAAAGAACCGTGCGGGCATTCCATTTCTCAACCGGCACGGGAGCCATGACACCTTGCCACTCAGAATCACGAAGCAGGTTCGTGAAGGACTTGGTCAAATATTCCATTCGCAAGCGCTCAGACTCCCCTCCCTGCAACAGATACTCCAAGGTCAAAGCCAACTTCTGCAAAAGCTCTGCTGCGGCGGCCTCGTCTTCCATTGTCAATGCTTCCGTAAATTCTTTCAGGAAATAATAGGCCGTTTTGTAATCTTTGGCCAAGCGTTCATCCAACCAATAGGCGGGCTGGGTCATCACCGCTTCCCCCTTAAGCAAAGAGTACAACTCAAGCAGAGCGGCCTTTTCTTCTTGAGGCGTTAAGGGATGCTGAATTCTCTCAACGATAAGCCCACTCAACTGAGCCAACAACTCCAAGCCGCATACTTCCTTGCTCGGCAAATCGAGTTCATACTCAGCGCAGTACATACTGTTTATCCAATCCGATTGCCAAATAATAGCATCAGCCAGCAACACCAGCTGTTTCAATTCATCGGCAGATACAGCTTCCAAGCGCGCACAAATGGGACGCAAAACCGCCGTAGTCTCCTCGAGGACGGCAACAAGGTCAACATGAGACAATGACTTACTACCATACTCACGGTAAGTCGTATGCAATTTTTCCAATGCACTATACGCACAAAGAACATCTTGCAAACAAGACTCCTTAGCCGTAACCTCAGCTTTTACCGGTACAGAAGGCTCCGTTGTTGCAAAAGAACAGGGTTGCAGCAGCAACAGACACACGCACAAAGCAAGACAATGTTTCATAAAATAATTTATTTCACAGAATGATAAACTCTGGGCAAACGCGGGCCCAAACCGGTAAAGATTGTCCATACGATTGTATCCGCCTTCTCGGCCACCTCAGTAACGGGAATATGGGGGCCTATTAGCTCTACCTCATCGCCGGGAGAAACGAAGGGAACATGCGTTACGTCTGCCATAATCTGATCCATGGTAACGCGGCCAAGCATAGGGCAATAATGCCCGTTAATATACACGCGGGCCCCCTTGCCGGAAAGGCTGCGCGGCCAGCCATCCGCATAGCCAATACCAATGGTCGCTACGCGGGTGGGTTTATCCGTTATATACGTACGGCCATAGGCCACACCATGCCCCGCAGGCAACTCGCGCACCACGGCAACACGAGAATACAAGCGCAAAGTGGGGCGCAGCAAACCATCATAAACGGATGCCATAGGCGCCACACCATACAGCAACAACCCCGGGCGGGCTAAGTTAGCAATGGGCACCTCGTAGCCCAGCTCCCCTGCACTGGCGGCAATGTGGCGATAGCGCAGGCGGAAGTGCTGCTGTAACCATTCCACACACTCGGTAAACTGCCCAATCTCATTTTGAGTAAACGGCACATCTTCATCGGCACTGGGGAAGTGAGACATAACACCGTCCACCATCAAATGGGGCATATTTTGAATAGGAGACACAACCTCGCTCAGTTGCTGTGGCAAAAAGCCCTCGCGCCCCATGCCGGTATCCACCGCTAAATGAACCAAGAATGTTTTGTCGTACAGCGTGGCCAAACGGTTAAAGTGCTCGGCCTCCTCCAGCGTTGAAATGGTAGCGCACCAATTATTCAGCACAATCTCCTCACGCTCCTCCGGGAAGGTAGGCCCCAAAATAAAGGGCTTGGTGCGCACTCCGGCACGGCTAAGCCGACGCGCCTCACCGGCATTGGCGACGCCAAAAAAAGCAATACCATCGGCATCCAAGCGACGAGCTACCGGCTCCAAGCCATGGCCGTATGCCCCCGCCTTAACAACGGGCATGAGGGCTGTATCCGGCAGGGCTTGGCGCACAACATCCAAATTATGCGCAATCGCCTCCGTATTCACCTCAACCCAAGCTCTTGGCGGACTCTCAATCGTCATGCGCCCATTCTACCCTCATCGCCCCGACAATGCAAGAGCAAATACCCTATAACACAATACAAGCAACATATTGCACATTGACAAAAAAGCAAATCGCGCTATAATACAGGGCATGAGACGCCACCTTGTAGCTATACTTGCAGTGCTTATGCTCAACGCGTGCCAATGGCAAACCATGCCGGAGTGGAGCGACGTGCCCGGGCAGCAATGCAGATTAATCACCCACCGCATCGGGGTGCGAGTATCGCCGGGTGATGGCGTGCATTACAAGGAAACGGAAAACAAAGGGCGTATTGTTACCCTGCGAGAAAGCGAAGAGCAAAAGCTGCGTGCATACTTACAACAGTTTGTGGAGAAAGGGCAACGTAGTTACAACACCTACGCCCCACGCACCGTATTGTACGGCCATGCGTTCTCGCTCAATTTCCTGACGGATACGGTGGTGCTGAACATAGGCACGGGCAGCCAGAAACAATACACACGCCCGCGCGGTGCGGCAGATGACGCCATTCTGCAATTACTGCGCAAGCGCAGCGATTCACGCAGCCTCAAGCAATAAGCCTTTGCTTAAATCATCAGCGTTTTATCCTCAATCACACTTTCCGGCCACAGCCCCTGCTCGGCCATAAAGGATTCCCACGCAAGGAGCACTTGCTCAAACACAGCCGGGTTCACATCAAAATGGGTAATTGTGTGGTCGCTATTGGGGCACAGCACAATAGCCGCCTCATTTCCCAAGGAGCGCCATTGCTCGCAAAACCACTCTCGCATGCCGAAATCCAGCAAAGGGTCCTCCATGCCGTGCACACAGAACAGAGGTGGCAAATATTTGCGCAACAAGGCACAAGGATTAATGGAGGCGGTATCGGGCATGTCCTGCTTAATGTTCAGGTAGCGAGACTCAGGGGCCTCCACATCCACCACGCCACGGAAAATTACCACACAGGCCGGCATTTCCGGAGCAATATCTTTGCTGCCGAACTTCCACCACTTGCGTGTTTGCACCATAGGCTGCATGGCGGCATTCAGGGCAAGCAAGGCACCGGCATCGGACCCGGCAAGGGTAATGGAATGACTATCTATACCCAAATTGGCGGCATTTTGCTGCACCCACTTCCAGGCGTCAAGACCATCGGCCACAATTTCATTCGCCTTGACACTATAGCGTGCACGAGTTCTGTACTCCGGCAAAATGCACACAATACCACGACTGGCCAAGTGCATAGCCCAAGAGACGAACTCTTCGTTAAACTCCAACGCCCACATACCACCGTAGAAGAACACAACGGCCGGCAAGATATCATTAGCGCTATGCCCTTGCGGAGCAATAATATACGCCTTCAATTCCACTCCATCGGCAAAGCGTTTCCACACCACCGAGGGTGTTTTCTCTAACACTCGGCGGCATCGAACTTCCTCCGCAGAGCGTGCTTTACGATGAAATGACGTCATAACCTGACAACAGTATGCTATTTTCTTGCAAAAAAATCAAGTCTGATGTAACTTGTAAACAGTTATGAGAGCCATTTTTTTTCAATTAGCGGCCATCAGCACCCTGTTGGGCAGCGTAGCCACAGCCGCCACTCCATCTGCCATTGAGGCAGAGCTGAAACGCAGAGCCGAGCAGAAAAAGGCAGCGGAAGCAACTCCGCCAGCAAAGCCGGCAGATATTATTGTGCCGAACCAGGAAAAAGCAAAGGAAGTGGCAGAAACCGTTTATAACACGTGGCGCCTGAGCATGATTCGCGGCAATGAGCAAGCATGGCGCGCCAGCACCTGCCGCTCTCGCCAAATGAAAGTGCGCAACCTCATCATCTCTCAGCGCGGCAACTTCCCGCGAGATTTCTTCCGCGAGACACAAGAGGCACCCAACATTGATAATTTTGTATTCGTTGGGGCTTTGCTGGGTTGCAAGGGGCAAACCATGGCCTGCACCTATGTGGGCAAGTTGCAGCTGGGCGACGGACAGCCACGAGAAAACGCCTACGTGCTCGAATTGGTGCAAGAGCAAGGCCGCTGGAAAATGGACCAAACGCGATTCTTTGACTTAGCACAGTTGCCGGATGTTAAGAAGCGTCTGTACAACAAAGATATCAGCATTTTGAAAGAGCAAGACGGCTTTATGCCCTACGACTGCGTACCCGGCACCCCCATTGCCTGCCGCGCACCGGAGCTCATCGGCAAGGTGTTTGTGGACTGCCCCGGCCGCTATATTGAAATGAGTATCAACGGTGTTTCTGTGCACGAGTTTGAAGACGAGCGCCGTGCAGATGTTATCTCCGGTGGTCTCAAGCGAGGGCAAAACACCATCACCTACAAAATTAAAGACCGCGAAGGGTTAAAGAAACCCACTATGGCAATCGGCCTGTTTGTGGCACCGGAAACGCCAGGCAACCAAGGTGTATGCGTATTTGACCACATATTGGATGCCAACGATGCCGCCAACGGCGGAACCTTCACCTTCACTATCAGCAATGAGCACATTGCTTCTATGAATCCCAATTATAAGGGGCAACAACCGGCCCCCTTCCACGCTGTACCACTTAAACAAAAATCCGGCAAATAAAGCCCGGTGTTCAAGTTGAGTATAGGGAAAGCCCGTTGCAACAGTTGCTGCAACGGGCTTTCTTATAACTGTCACCAAGGCAATTAGTCTGCCCAAGAAAGCACAACCTTACCGGACTTACCGGAGTTCATCACATTGAAGCCCTCCTCAAAGTCTGTGTAGTGCATGCGGTGGGTGATGATGGGGGACACATCCAAACCGGAACGCAGCATAGCGTCCATCTTCTGCCATGTTGCATACATCTCGCGGCCATAGATACCCTTCATCTTGAGGCCCTTCCACACAAAGGTATTCCAATCGATGCCGGAGCCGCCGGGCTGAATCCCCAGCAGAGAGATATTAGCACCGTAGGCGGAGTGGGTGATGATATCCTTAAGGCAAGCGGGTGCACCGCTCATCTCTAAGCACACACCAAAGCCCTCGCTGATACCCAAATCTTCGCGGGCGGCAGCAATGGAGTCGCCACCAATCACGTTGACGGTGCGGTCGGCACCCATGGTCTTGGCCAAACCAAGCTTGAAATCACTTACGTCGGTGATGGTCACGGTGCGGGCACCGGCCTTCTTACAAACAGCTGCGGCCATGGAGCCAATCAAACCGGCACCGGTAATCAATACGTCCTCGCCTACCAAGTCCCAAGAAAGAGCCGTGTGGGTAGCGTTACCCAAGGGGTCGAGAATAGAGGCAATCTCCATCGGCATATCCTTGTGGATGCGAATGACATTGGATTGAGGAATGGAAAGGTATTCTGCAAAGCAACCGGGACGATTTACACCAACACCCTGCGTGTTCGGGCAGAGGTGGAACAAACCACGGCGGCAATTGCGGCAGTGGCCGCATACAATGTGACCTTCGCCGGATACAACATCGCCGGGCTTATACTCCGTTACGGCAGAGCCAACGCTCTCAATAACACCGCAGAACTCGTGGCCTACGTGCATGCCTACGGGGATTGTCTGCTGAGCCCAAGCGTCCCAGTTCCAAATGTGCAAATCCGTACCGCAAATGGCCGTTCTGTAAATCTTAATGAGAACATCATTGGGGCCGACTTCAGGCATCGGCACCTCCATCAGTTCGAGCCCTTTATCGGCCTTGCTTTTGACGAGTGCTTTCATGGGCGAAGATATTACGCCTCTATCGGGAATTTGGCAAGCCTAATTTTATGCATTTACGGCATGCTGCCAATTTTTGTATTGCATACAGGCAAGCCCCCGGCATTCGCCTGCTTTTTCTTTGAATCGGGGTGCACTGTTTTTCCTTGCAGAGTAGCTGAAAATATGCTAGAGTTAAGATCGCATGGGAGCATTGGCACATCGGATTAGACTCGGATGGAAAGGAGTGCGAAACTTCCTTTCTCAAGGTATGATAGACCCCCTACCGGTACGCTACGCCTTGAAGGGCTATACCCCCCTTAAGGCAGGCAAGGATATGAAGGCGGCCTTGGATGTTGCCTTGGTAGGGTTGCCGCAAGGCATGGCCTTTGCTGCAATGGCCGGGCTGGACAGCATATACGGCATTATGGCTGCCACGGTGGGCACATTCATTGCTCCCTTGTTTACGCGCTGTGGCCTTACCGTAAGCGGCCCCAGCAATGCCACGGCCTTCATGTTGGCCAGTTTCTTTTTAGCATCATCGCCGGCTATTCAGGCACACCCGGCTGTATTTGTGCCGCTCATTGTCTTTTTAGCGGGCGTTACCTGTGTTATCGGAGCCTTTGTCAAAGCAACGGAGATGCTGCAATTTGTGAGCCGCAGTGTGCTGGTAGGCTACATAACGGGGGCGGCCACGCTCATCATCGCCTCTCAATTGCGCTATGTGCTGGGCATTAATGATGTTAATGCCGGCAGCTCCTTCTTCACCATGAGCGGAGCCATCATCAACAACCTGCATTTGGTACAATGGCAACCCATTGTGCTGGGGGTACTCTCCTTCCTGATGTTTATACCGCTTAAGAAGCACTTTAAGTTCTTACCCACATTTGCCATCATCCTGCTCACCATGAGTATTCTCAACGCCATCCTCTGCCAGCCTTGGGCCGGAGGCACCTTTACCGGCGTGCGTATGCTTAAAGACTTTACCATGAGCGACCTAACCTGCCGCCCACCGGATATCACCGCTATTGCCGGTAATTTTGCGGAACTGTTCCCGGTAGTCATTGGTATAGCCTTCCTCTCCACCTTGGAGCAAACAGTGATGAGCAAAACGCTTTCCGCTAAAACCGGCGAGCCCGTTAACCTCAACCAAGACACCTTCGCCGTTGGCATGGCCAATATCGGCTCTGCCTTCACCACTTCCTTACCCTGCTCGGCCTCGCTCACGCGCTCGATGCTTAACTATACAGCGGGGGCAGCCACACGATTCTCCGGCATTTATTGCGGCCTTATGTGCTTAGGCATCACCTTCATTTTGGCGAGTTTCCCGTTGATTTCCAAGATTCCGCACAGTGTACTGGCTGCGCTGGTACTGGCCAACGCTGTCTCGCTATACGACCGCAAGCTGCTGCGCATTTGCTTCCGCTCCACCCCGGGAGATGCCGCCGTGCTGCTCATAACCTTTGTTGCAGCCTTGTTGTTGCCTTTGCATGTAGCTATTTTCGTGGGTGTTATCATCTCCGTGGCTATCTTCCTTCGCAAGGCAGCCAAACCGGAATTGGTGGAATACACCTTCGACGAAAAAGGCACCCTCATGGAAGTGAACGATACCACGGCGCGTTTACCGCAAATTTCTATCGTTCACGTTGAGGGCGACTTGTTCTTCGGCGCGGCAGATCTCTTCCGCAAGCAGGTGGCTCGCATTGCAGAAGACCCATCCCTTGCCGTCATTGTACTGCGTATGCGCAATGCCCGCAACTTGGATGCCACCTCTGTCTGTGCGTTGGAAGAGTTGATTCGATTTACGCGTGAAAAGGGGCGCCACCTGATTGTCTCCGGCGCAGGCCGCGAGGTAGTGCGCATTCTCCAAAAGAGTGGTGTGCTGAGTGTGCTGCAGGAGGACTGCAAGGAGGGCGAAAGTAATATCTTTGTGTTTGAACCCAAGAATCCCAACATTTCAACACGCTACGCGCTGAAGCGTGCTCAGCAATTATTGGGCTCCAAGCAGGCGGATATCTCCATTTACACCACAGAAACCACGCAACCCACCTGATTTTGCATGGAGGTAGAGCATTTTGAAGCCTTTGCGCAGCGCTTAGTGGATTGGTTTACCGCCAACGGCAAGGATTACCCCTGGCGCCGCACAACGGATCCGTGGGCTATTCTTGTGAGCGAAATCATGCTACAACAAACAACGATTCCCACTGTGCTGGGGCGTTATGAGGAGTGGATGCGGCAATTTCCCACCCCGGCAGCCTTGGCCGCAGTGGATGAGCAAACAGCGCTGCGCTCGTGGGAAGGCTTGGGGTATTACCGCCGCGTGCGAGCCTTGCGCGCTGCGGCCACGGCTATTGTTGAGCAACACGGGGGCGTTTTCCCGGCAGATGAAGCAGGGATTCGAGCCCTCCCCGGTATTGGAGATTATACTGTTGGTGCCGTTTTGAGCTTTGCCTACAATGTTTCTGCTCCGCTGGTGGATGCCAATGTATCCCGCGTTTTTGCGCGTGTATTCAATGATGCCACGCCTATTGATTCCACCACCGGCCGTAAACGGCAATGGGAACTGGCGGCCAAATTGGTACATAAAACCAATGCCAGGGCCTATAACTCAGCCTTGATGGAGTTGGGGCAAAGCATTTGTACCACGGCTGCGCCTACCTGCTTGCTTTGCCCGGTGCGCGAGTTTTGCACGGCGGAGTCTCCGGCCTCCCTCCCCGTTAAGTTACCCAAAAAGGAAACCCTGACGGCCGAACACTGTGATATTTGGCTTGTTACAGAAGCCGGCTTGCTCATGGAGAAGCAGGCCGATGGCAAACGCCACGAAGGTATGTACCGACTTCCGCAGCGCCCCAAAACCGCTACCGAGGGTTTGCGCCTGTTGGCTACCCAAAAATACAGCGTCACGCGTTACAAGGTTACACGCCACCTTTATTTGGCTCCGGAGAACACAGAGATTCTACCCAATGAGGTGTTTATTCCCTTGAATATGCTGGCGGATACCCCCATGGCCTCACCGGATAGAAAATTGGTAAATAAGCAGCTCGCACACTAAGCAAGGTGTTATCCGTTATATCTGCCTTCCCCGTACTGCCTCGCTCAGCGAGGCAGTTAATAGCCGTACAAATTGCTATTTGTGGGGTTCATTGATGTGAGCGCAGCGAACGGAATTTGAGAGCCCCGGCCAGGGGCGATATATGGTAGCCCGGTGGTGGAGCTGCGCAGCAGCGAAACCCCGGGAAAGATGAAAAATATATTGGAACCCCGTCAGGGGTGGCATAATGCGTGGTTTCGACATTTACACATGTTTTTCTTGCAATGCCATAGATAATAAATGAACTACAATATGATGCACCCCTTTATACCACCCCTCCGGGGTTCTAATGGATGGACGACTAACCCGGGGTTCCGCCGCTACGCGGCTCCACCACCGGGCTATTTTATGGCGCCCCTTGCGGGGCTCTGAGTTAGGCTCGCTGCGCTCGCGGTATTTGGGAAAAGGAACGGCTGACGCCGTGGTGAAGAATGCCCGTTGGGCATGGTGAAGAATCTGCCTGCGGCAGATGGTGAAGAACAGCTTGCTCTGTAGTGAAGAACGCACCTGCGGTGCGTAGTACGGAGAGCCGACAAACTCCCATTTATCAACCAAAAACTTGAACAGCGCGAAACTTTAATAGAGCTTATATAAAAAGGCCACTCAAATGAGTGGCCTTTTGGGGAATCTATCAGCAGAAATTGCTGTGCTTATTCTTCCTCGTCCTCCTCACCGGGAACGGCCAGCAGAACGTGGAGAGTGCGTACATCGTCCTTAATGGTGTTGGTGGCATGAATAGCCTCTACACCGCCGGTGAAGGCAGAAAGCATGGCAGCCTCGGGTGCCGTTTCTGCGGCAACAGCAATAGCGGCGGGGCGCACGGTGTACACGGCACCGGTAAAGTTAATCTTACCAACACCGTTCTTAATTACCTGACCGTTGAGAGCAGAAGAGTTACCAAAGGCGAAGGTCTTATCCTTCTCGGAGATGGTAACATTGAGCTCGGAGCCGGCGCCCATGAGGTCGGACATATCAGCCGTATGCGTTACAGCCGTCTTGCTCTTCTTGCTCTTTACCTTCTTGCGCAGGAAATCGGCCTTACCGCCCAGCATGCGGCCCATGCCGGTTACAATCTCATCACCGGCCTTACCAAGAGCAGCGCGATCCTTCACAGAGTTGAAGTAAGATACAGCTGTGGAGCCATCCTTGAGGGGCATGGCAACAAAGGCAGGCACATCACCCAAAGCGGCATCAGCAGCACGCACGGAGCGCATGATGGACTTAACACGGGGCATGTAGGTAAGGAAGCGGTCGCCACCGGCCTCGGCAGCCTTGACGGGCTCCATGGAGGTTACATAACCGGCAGCCAGATGCAGAATGGGGTCAAGTGCATCAATCGTAGTCTTAGCCTTGGGATTCACTTCTTCCGTAGACTCAGCGTAGAAGAACACCTTCTTGCTGCGTGCTACACGGCCCAAACGCAGGTGGCCCGGCTTGTACGTAGCATCGTATGCATCAAAGGAAACCTTAACATGGGTGCCGTCATCCTGCGGCCATACGCAGAAGGTGAAGGGCTTATCGGCATCGGTACGCACGTAGGAGCAAGCGTAATCCACAACCGGCTTGATGGCAGAAGATGCGTTGTTATAGGCTGTTACATTGGCATCATCCTCCTCACCCATGGCACGGAACACGTCGCGAGCAAAATCACCGAAAGCATCAATATCGTACTGCTGATAGGCATTGAGGGCATTCAACAGCTCGGGGCTGATGTAACCGGCCGTTACAATGTCGGACATCAGGTACTTGTCGCAGAACATCATGGTCGGGGCGCTGAGAACGGACTTATCGGCAGAATCAGCAATGCTGACTTCCTTGGGATCCTCGCAAAGAGAGATGACCAAAGCACCCCCCTGCTGCTTGAAGAGAACATAAAGGGAGCGAGAGTCAATCTGCTCGCGCAGCGTGGTCTCGATAGAGGCATCACCCTGGGGCTTTGCAAAGAGAGAAGAGAACGGAATCTTAACACCCTTCCAGCCGGATTCCTCCACACGAGAAGCGCTGTACTGCTTTTCAAAGGAAGCAATGTATTCTTCTGCCACCTCCATCAGATAGCGATGGGCGGGTACATCCGTGGTTACAGATACGTATACAGGATGCAGGTGCATGTTTTGAATCTTGCGGATAGCATCCAATGCAGGTTTCTTGGCAGATGTCTTTACCTGACCTTCGATAATGGAAGCATATTCCGCACGAGCGGATTCTGCCCAATCCAAAGCACGGGCAGGATATTTTTCGAGCCCCACCAAATACTGATAAACGGGCATAAAGGCAGCCAAATCTGCGGCGTTACCCTTACCCACGGCAATGCCCAAAGATTCAACATGCTCCTTCACCTTCGGGTTATCGAAACCGGTACCGGGCGTTGTTGTCAGGAAAGGAATATTTACCCCCTTAATGCTGTCGAGAGCAAAGCAAGCTTCTACATCAGCGGGCAACATGGCCAATGAGGGGAAGGAACCGGCACGGCGGCCCGGCGTGGCATCAACATCCTTGGGCTCGGATGCCAAGTCCTTGTAAAGCTGCACCAATGTACGGGCGGGAGCCTGCTCCGTCAGCAACACGGGAGCAGCTACCATGGCAGAGACGAGTAATGTGTGTCGGAAATTCATGACTGTTGGCATTCTAACGAATCAGGTTTACAGTGTAAAGAATAAAATTCGCGATTCAAAACGATTTTAAGACATCGCTATCAATTCTCCTCGCTCATTATCTGTGTTGTTATTTATAGCGGAGCGTACGTTGTACTATTCAAAATCCAAATCAATGCCGAATGTGGCTCCAAGGGAAGCAGCATCAAACGAATCCGGAGAAGCGGGAGCTGCCGGCGCCGCCAATAAAATAGAAGGGTCTACACAGCGCAGGGTGAATAACAAGGAGGGATCAGCATCCACCAAACACCCGGCAGCATAGATGGCTGCCGCGGCATGTGGGCACGGCTCTGTCCAATCCGGGCAAGTGCACCGCATCTTCCAATCTGCAGGGGCGGGCAACAAACCTGTTTCCGGTGCGCACAACTGCTCCAGCACGGCGGCATCTATATTCCCCTCCAGCAAGGCAACCAAGGAATCGATACGGCCGGAGCACGCTTGTTGTAAGGCCTCCGTTTGTTCTTCATCAAACGGGGTGATGCGCAGGTGCACATCATACAATTCATCCGCACTCACACGGGCGGTAATTTGGCCGGGCGAGATTCGCAAATCCAACACGCAACCATGGCGCAACAACGTGCGCCCGGGTGCCAGGCTCAGCCCCCCTGCCTCGCATTGTGCCAAATGGCGCATCCACGCAGCGCCCCAAAAGTGAGAGGCCAGCTTTTTGCTTGTATTAACGACAGGATGCAACTCCTCCCCCTCCGCTCGCAAGGCCTCTAAGCGAGAGGCGGCTAACTTGCCCAGCTGCGCCACGCTCATGCGCGGGCGATAGTCATCATAGCACATCCTAAAGAAAAAGCACGCCGCAAAGCCGCTACACACGGGCTTTGCGGCGTGTTGAAAATGAGTTAAACTTACTTAGTTACGCTGCGGAAGTACTCAAGAGTTGTCTTAAGACCTTCCTCCAGCGTGTACTTGGGCTCCCAACCGGCAGAGCGCAGCTTATCTGCGCAAGCGCGAGAGTGCTTCACATCACCGGGACGCTCCGGCAGGTGTACTACCTTAGAGGAGGAACCGGCAGCCTCAATGATGATACCGGCAAGGTCGTTGATGGTAATCTGACCACCGTAACCTACGTTGTTTACGCCTGTTACCTCCGGATGCTCGGCTACATAGGCAAGAGCGCCAACGATGTCCTTCACATAGATGAAGTCGCGGGTCTGCTCGCCATCACCAAAGACGGTGATATCCTCGCCCTTGAGAGCCTTCTCCATGAAGATAGGCACGGCAGCGGCGTAGGCACCCTTGGGATCCTGACGGGGGCCGAATACGTTGAAGAAGCGGCAGCAGCCGGTGTTAATCTGGCCGGTTGTGCGGAACATGTCCATGTAGTACTCACCATCGAGCTTGGTGATGCCGTAGGGGCTCTTGGGCTCCGGGTACATGGTCTCTACCTTGGGTACAACGGGATTATCGCCATAAATAGCAGCAGAAGAGGCAAGCACCACCTTCTTGCAGCCGGCCTTAGAGGCCTCCTCAAGCACTACAAGCAAGCCATTTACGTTCAAATCCAAGCACTCACGAATCTTGCTCATGGATTCAGGAACGGAAACCAAGGCAGCCATGTGGAAAATGTAGTCCACACCCTCCACAGCCTTAGCAACAAGCTCACGGTCGGTGATAGACCCCTCGATGAAGGTCACGTTAAGACCATCAAGGTTCTTCTTGTAGCCTGTGCGCAGGTTGTCCAGTACGCGAATCTCCTCTGCCACACCCTGATAGTGCTCAGCAATGTGGGAACCGATAAAGCCGGCGCCGCCGGTAATAAGAATCTTCATAGTGAGAAAGAATATCTGTTAACAACGCTATAATATCCCTTTGCTCGCGAAAATGCAAGAAAAGAATATGATTTATTCTCATGAAAATGGAGATGTGCATTCGACTGAACACTACATCTCCATGCAAATAAGAACGGCTTAGCGAATTTTAGCTTTTCTTTCGCTTCGTTGTGCTCTTCTTTTTAGAACTCTTCTTGCTGCTCTTGGGCTTGGATTCCTTGAGGGTATCATCAGCCTTCTTGCCGGAGTCTGCGGCAGGTGTTTTCTCATCCGCAGCCACGATGCCTCCCATATTGAGACGGAAGTTCAGCGGCAAGGTTGCGGTCTTCTTTCCTTCATAGGTTTGAATAGCTACAGACAACTCATTGAGGGGTTCTTCAAAAGAATAAGTATTATGGCTCATACTTCCGGCGGACATGGTAGAATGCCCGTTAGGCTCCAACTCCTTGCCGTCTGCGGTTGTAAAAGCAAAATCCGCTACCTTGTCCACGACATCTTTACCCTTGAGCTCAATTTCCAAATCACCGGCTTCGTCGATAGAATAAGTAACGGTACCGCCGGCAAAATCTGCGGTAACGGGGGCTCCTTTGGTTACTTTTTGGGAGGCCTGCGTTTTAAGCTCAGATGACAATGAGACCTGCATGCTGCCCTGCACTTCTACCCAAGCACCTTGCGGGGCTTCTTCGGTATTCAGAATCAGCATCAGGGAACCGGCATCCTGCTCAGATATACCAAAATCATTAGCACGGCAAGAGCCTTTCAGGTCTTTACCGGTGGCATCCTTCATGCTCAGGTTTTCCACCTCAACATCCACAACAGAAAGCGGAGCTACGGGTTTCACCTTCAGATTAATGGTAAGCGGGTTTGCGCTTGCCCAGAACATGCCGTTACCCTGGGTTTTCTGCACTTCCTTACGAGTGAAGGAATCCAGCTCATAAGTGGCTTCCGTGGCGGCTGCGGCAACTCCGCAGATTGATAACAGACCTAAACAGGCAAAAATACTTTTTTTCATAGCGAGTGTTAGGCTATCATTGAAGTTTATGAATGTCAATATATTTTCTCAAGGCACTTCAAATATGCATGAGAAATCACTAAAAAAATGAAAATCAACAAACCCGGAGAACCGCAGGTAAACAATTATTATTAGGAAGGAAATCAAAAATCCAATTTATCGTTTTCTTCTACTACAAAATTTCTCGGCATGATAAACAACAAAACAAAGAATCATCATTCCTGCAATCACATAACAATCAAATAGGAGACCACCATAGGCCAATATATCACCTTCGACACAGGCTCTAGGCATATCTCTCCACCCTAACAAAAGCATCGCGAATGCAAGAGTAGGAATAACACAACACCACGGCAGTTTGGCCCGCCATTGCCGCTGCCAATCTTTTTCTATTGGAGGAGCTACCATGATAGCCGGTACAAGCATGGGCACCAAGCCCCAAGTTGCAAAACCAACAAGCCTGATACCTACACCACAAGTTGAATACGAACCAACGACAAACCAGGACCAACCGGAGAGAGAAATCCACGATAGAATTCCGAAATAGACGAGTCGCCGATAGATAGAAGCAAGAATGCCTTCCATTTTAGTTCTACCATTTATTTAGAAAACACGAGAACGCACATCGTTCCCAGAAGCACGCCGGTCTCCGGAGAGAAGAATCTGACTTCTACCCAGGATTCATACGATCCGGAATCGGAATACGGAGGGCGATACACATGCACAGTCATTTCTACACGCCCCTGCATCACATCATCAGGAGAATACCCACCACTCCAGAATGCCGGGGACGAAGAATCCGCGGTCTCATTCCATCCTGACACAACGGCATAAAAATCAAGCCGCACATCCTCAGAAGAGGGAGTTAACACGAGGATAAACTCGTTGGGATTCTGGGTCTCCTGCATTTCCAAACGCACCGTAACAGAACCGCGCTGCGTGGGCAATGCTATCGTCTTAGGCAGTTCTTCCTTAGTACATTTAAGAGAGGGAATCTGCCGTTCAACACAAACGGAAGAGGACGTATCTCCCCCATTTGCGGATAATGAGCAAAACGTCATAAATAAGGAGCATAAAAGCAAGAGAACCATCATAATCACGATTATACAGCATACCCACCCGAAAGCAAGAGCAAAAGTTCCGGGTTACTTTAGAACTTTACAACACTGGAAACTTGTGCTAAAAGTCATTTATGCGTTCCCTTATCATGCCCTGCATAACAGCCGCCGGTATTTTATTGCTTAGTTCTTGCATCAGAGGAAGCAATTTGTGTGTACAGGTTTGGGAACACGGTCAAGTGGCAGAAGCGGTCTACCTGGTGCCCCAACAAGGGAGCAATTTGAAATCAATCGTCAGAGTTCCTGAGTTATATAAAGCTGATGGTGAGTTGTATGTGAAAGGAATTCGCACACAGCTCAAACGACACACCGCCTATAGCCATTTTTCAGGCAAGGAAAGTTATACCATTATTCCGGAAAACGGAGAAACGGTTGTATACCATCAGGTGAGGTTTGAATGCGATAATCCCCTTTACGGATACCTGGAGAAAAAAGGAGATGAAGGATGGGTAACGCAATTACCACCGGGAGCGCAACAAATCAACAACAAAGCAGCTTGGGAATCGTCCATGTATTGGGTGGATTCCCCCGAGCACGGGCTTACAATCACATACGACGAACCGGTTTTGCATAGTACCCCACATGCCCTCTATGCTACGCCCCTTGCCATTGCAACAGGGGCCACGGTAGACTTACCGATTACGCTCATTGCCACAACGGTGGCAACAGCATGGCATGTTGTGGTCGAGCCCATCAATGAAATCTTCCGATGGTTGAAATAACAAGGCTACGAGCCTGAGTCTACTACTTCCCTTTTCTCTTTTTGAGCACTTTGCGCCCGGTGTCCGAAAGCAGGTATTTTTGGCGCGGGTGGCGGGGAGTATCCGGATAAAGAGGAAGGATATAGCCGGCAGACAAAGCCGGAGTAAAGTAGTTTTTCAGGAAGTTATCTCTGCCTTTCAAATGAAGGCGCAACATCATTTCTCGTATCGACACCGTATCTCCCCCCATCGCTTTAAGCAAAGCAAGCACGGAGGAATCATCGATAGGCACCGGATGGCTCACAGGCTCGACGGAGGATGGGGTAACAGTCTTTTGCTCAAGCGGCACCGCATGAATATGGACATCGCGACTATGCAGTTCTACGAATTCCCCTAAAAGGAGCACTTTGAAGAATCGCAGCAAGAAAGAATCATCCGCCGATACCCCCTTCTCTATATTGGAATAATTGGCGCGCACTAAAGCATCACGGAAATATCGCGCTTTGCGGGCAAATAACTGATTGGAAACCTTAAAGCCCAAGTAGCGCAAATATTTGATACAGAAAACAGCGGTGGTACGCGTATTGCCTTCCGGAAACGGATGAATCTGCCATATATCTGCAATAAAATGAGCTATATGGCTCACCTTTTCTTCCTTGCTTAATCCTTTGTATGAAAATCGCTTTTCTTTCTCGATATCATAATCCAATGCCATGATGAGGTCCGAGAAGTGGGCATATTGCACCGTATCTCCGCCCAACACCCATTCCTTTTTAGTAATATTATAGTCGCGAATCTTCCCTGCAAATTTAAACACGTTGTGAAAGAGCTTTCTGTGAATACCGGCAAAACCTGCCGGACTGAACAAAAAGCTAGGCTCATTCAATATTGCTGCAATGTTGGCGGCTACTTTATCAGCCTCATCAGCCGATTTACCGTTTTGCTCTTTATGCTCCGCATAATAGGATGCAATACGCTGTTGCACCTCCGGCATGCTGATGTAGCCCTCAATATGCTCGCGAGAAACCTCTTTAAGATACTCGGATACCTCCAACCCATCCACAGCTTGTAAACCGATGGATATATCCCACGTAAGAGCTCGCTCGCAAGTATCGGGCTCTTCTGCATATAAATATTGCTCATAAAAGTCGGAATACATCATCACCAAACGATTTTACGTTGCCGTATTATACATATTTATACACTTAAAGTCAAGAACAAATAGCACATTACTTATCCTGTTACTTATCCTGTTACTTATCCTGTTACTTATCCTGTTACTTATCCTGTTACTTATCCTGTTACTTATCCTGTTACTTATCCTGTTACTTATCCTGTTACTTATCCTGTTACTTATCCTGTTACTTATCCTGTTGCTTATTCTGTTGCTTATCCTGTTGCTTATCCTGTTGCTTATCCTGTTGCTTATCCTGCCACGAGTTATTTAAGCAGGACAAGTAAAATCCGCTAAAACAAAAACCCTGCCCCCGGATAACAGGGACAGAGCTTTTGAATAATTTGCTGTAAGCGTGTAAACCCGGCGGGGATTACTTGCTCATGGCTTCCTCGATAGCCACAGCCACGGAAACGGTGGCACCAACCATGGGGTTGTTACCCATGCCGATGAGACCCATCATTTCTACGTGAGCGGGAACGGAGGAAGAACCGGCGAACTGAGCATCGCTGTGCATGCGGCCCAGCGTGTCGGTCATGCCGTAAGAGGCGGGACCGGCAGCCATGTTGTCCGGGTGCAGGGTACGGCCCGTGCCACCACCGGAGGCAACGGAGAAGTACTTCTTACCGGCAAGAACGCATTCCTTCTTGTAAGTACCGGCAACGGGGTGCTGGAAGCGGGTGGGGTTGGTGGAGTTACCGGTGATGGAAACGTCCACACCCTCCAGCCACATGATGGCAACACCCTCACGCACGTCGTCAGCGCCGTAGCAGTTCACCTTAGCGCGCTCGCCGTCGGAGAAAGCCTTGCGGCTTACTACCTCCACCTTACCGGTGGCGTAGTCGAACTTGGTCTGGCAGTAGGTGAAACCGTTGATACGGGAGATGATGTAAGCGGCGTCCTTGCCAAGGCCGTTCAGGATAACGCGCAGCGGCTTCTGGCGAACCTTGTTGGCGGAGCGAGCGATACCGATAGCACCCTCAGCGGCAGCGAAAGACTCGTGACCGGCAAGGAAGCAGAAGCACTCAGTCTCCTCGCGGAGAAGCATGGCAGCCAGGTTGCCGTGACCCTGACCTACCTTACGGTCGTCAGCAACGGAACCGGGAATGCAGAAAGCCTGCAGACCCTCGCCGATGGCCTCAGCGGCGTCAGCGGCCTTGGTGCAGCCCTTCTTAATAGCGATGGCAGCGCCTACTACATAGGCCCAACCGGCGTTCTCGAAAGCGATGTTCTGGATGCCGCGAACGATCTCGCGCACGTCAATACCCTTCTCAAGGCAGACCTGCTCGGCTTCCTCACAGGAGTTGATACCATACTGAGCCAGAACCGGGAGGATCTGGTCAATGCGGCGGGAGTAGGATTCAAAAAGAGGCATAATCTTGTCTGTGTGTTAAGGGTTCTTTACTCGTGGCGGGGGTCGATGTACTTGGCGGCGTCAGCGAAACGGCCATAGGAGCCGGTGTGCTTCTTGATAGCCTCGTTGGCGTCCATGCCCTTCTTGATGTCCTCCATCATCGGGCCCATCTTCACATACTGGTAACCGGTGATTTCACCCTCCTCGTCGAGTGCGAGCTTGGTGATGTAACCCTCAGCCAGCTCCAAGTAACGCGGACCCTTGGCAAGCGTGCCGTACAGGGTGCCCGTCTGGGAGCGCAGACCCTTACCAAGGTCCTCAAGACCGGCGCCGATGGGCAGACCGCCCTCGGAGTATGCGCTCTGCGTGCGACCGTAAACGATCTGCAGGAAGAGCTCGCGCATGGCGGTGTTGATGGCGTCGCATACAAGGTCCGTGTTAAGAGCCTCCTGGATGGTCTTGCCGGGCAGAATCTCACTGGCCATAGCGGCGGAGTGGGTCATACCGGAGCAACCGATGGTCTCCACGAGAGCCTCCTGAATGACGCCGTTCTTAACGTTGAGCGTCAGCTTGCAGGCACCCTGCTGGGGGGCGCACCAACCCACACCGTGGGTAAGGCCGGAAATTTCCTCGGTCTTCGTGACTGCGGTCCATGCACCCTCCTGCGGGATGGGAGCCGGGCCGTGATTGCAGCCCTTCTTGACGCAACACATGTGTTCTACTTCGTGTGTG
>JAEIGA010002551.1_pt1 | contig 29039 bp, 29 predicted proteins | sample 9270691 | NCBI WGS metagenome assembly JAEIGA01 (sample SAMN17057246, study PRJNA624740) | gut metagenome | biome: biome; isolation source: fecal sample | host: Bos grunniens | place: China: Xizang | collected 2019
ATAAGCCAATTTATAATATAATTGTGTTTAGGAAAACATTTTTAATAGTTCACTTTTATTAGATGGAATTTTATTGCTTTATTACTCCAACCTAAATCCCAAGGTACTAAAAGTCTATCTGTGTTATGACATGTAACTAATGGATACCCTTTTGAATCTAATCCTGTAACAGTAGATACATGTGTTATTCTTCCACGCTTCTCATACCCTACAAAGTCACCTGGTTTCAAATTATATGCTTGCTTATATACTTCCTCATAAGTCCCTTTTGCAATATATTCACCTCTACCACTATAAACCATATAGTTTTTAAATCCTTGAGCATTTACCCAAGCTTTAGTTCCTTCTCCATTATTATAGTTCCAAGTATCATTTTTCTTAAATCTACCACTTTCATATAATATTTGTGAGGCAAAGTTTGCACAATCTCCTCCATCTGGATTAAAATCTTTATAATTGCTATTAAACTTAAGACCATACTCTTCATCTGCTGCTGCACCACAATATCTATGAGCATATTCAATAGCCTTTTTTTGCTCCTCAGTTAACTGAACTTCTGTTTTCTCATGATTTTTTATATAATTCTGAATTTCATCAGAATTAATATTTTCTAGGTTTAAGGAGTCTTCAAAAGGATCTGTATACCACTCTTTAACTATAATATATTGATTATCTTTTATAGCAACATTTAAATAATGATATGTCCCTATTCTAAACATATTGCTAACTTCTGGTTGATTTTCATATGAGTATTTATACTCTGTTGACACAGTGCAAATAATTCCATATAAATCTTTTTCCTTTTCTTTTATTTTCTTTACAATTACCTTAGTTTTTATATCATCAAAGTTTATACCCTGCTTTTCAGACCAGTGTTTTATATACTTCATCTTTTTTTCTTCATGTTCATACGCCCATAACCCAAACTTTTTATTAGTGTCATACAACCCCTTCAATATATCTATATTTTGCTCTAATAAAGCTTTGTTTCTATAATCAAATAAATTTTCTAATAAAAGTTTATATTCTTCTTTTGTCTTTTCATTAATAGCATCTGTATCTATTTTACTTACTTCTAATACCTCTTTCTCAATAATTTTATCTTCATTAAATAAGTTTTGACTTACTATCGTACCTAACCCTAAAGCCATACTTAAAAGTAAACACATACTCATTTTTTTTATGTATTTATCTTTTTCTCTTAGCAACTTCAAACAAAGCACCTCCCAATGATTATTACTATTTTAACTCATAAAATATTTATTTTATTATGCCCAATTATTCATAAATAATTTTTGCATTTATAATCGTATTAATACATTATTTTTTTATAAATATTTTATATTTTTTTATACATTTTAATAGTAAAATATACTTATAGCTTTAATAAATGGAGGAATATTATGCTAAAAAAAGTTGCTGCTATAAACGACTTATCTGGTATTGGACGTTGTTCTCTATCAGTAACTCTACCTATACTTTCTGCATTAAAAATTCAATGTTGTCCATTTCCGACAGCTATATTATCTAGTCAAACTAACTATCCTTACTTCACATTTTTAGATTTTACAAATCAAATGATAGAATATAAAGAAGCTTGGAAAAATTTAAATACATATTTTGACTGTATATATAGTGGTTTTTTAGGATCTATTGAGCAGATAGATATAGTGTTAGATTTTATAAATGAAAATAAAAATTCATTTATAGTTGTTGATCCTGTTATGGGTGATAATGGTATTTTATATCCTACTTTTACAAAGGAAATTACTCATAAAATAAAAGATCTTGTTAAAATGTCTCACTTAACAACACCTAATTTAACTGAAGCTTGTATATTAACTAATAGAGCTTATTCTTATAATTATTCAAAAAGTGAAATAATTCAAATGGCCAAAGAAATTTCGTCACTTGGACCTAAAAAAGTTATAATAACTGGAATAATACAAGATAATAATATATTAAACTTATCCTATGATAAAGACTTAGATATAGCTCATTTTACATCTGTAGAATATAATAATAAGTCTTATAGTGGTACTGGAGATATTTTTACATCTATAATTTGTGGACTTTTAATGAAAAATTATGATTTAGATTTTGCTTTAAATAAAGCTACAAACTTTATATATAAAGTTATAAATTATACATCAAAATTTGATACTAATGGAAATGATGGTGTTATGTTTGAGTTATTTCTTTCTGAATTAGTAAATTTATAATAAAACAGACCAATAAGTTAACTTGTTGGTCTGTTTTATTATAAATTTATCCACGTTGTATTTTTTATATTGTCACTTACATTATATATTATTATTTAAAACTCAATTTTGATACAGTTTAAATCCATTTTTAATCAAAATTCACTTCTCTTAAATTAAAATTGTTCTATCTATATAATCTATTTTATAAAATATATTATATTATAATAATAAGGAGGATAATTATGGATATAAATCAGAAAGCAAAAGAATTTGCTGCATATATAAAAAATACAAATGAATTTAAGTATATGAATAAATGTAAGATGGATATTGATAAAAACCGCTCATTAAAAAAACAATTTGACTCTTATATTAACAAGAAAAATAATATTTATTCTAGATATAGTCTAGAAGACGCTACTATAAAAATGAATAATTTAAATAAAGAATATGATACTTTTTTTAATCTTCCTTTAATTTATGAATATATGGAAGCTACTAAAAAATTCAATATAATGATGGAAAAACTTTATAAAACCATAGAAAATGAGCTTATAAGATAAATAAAAAATAAACCTAGAATTAAAAATTCTAGGTTTATTTTTTATTTACATATCATCATAAGGCATCATATTTTGTATATACATATTTTGCATATAATTATAATAATTCATCCAAATGTCATTCATATTATTATTATATTGATCCATACAAGAATTAATATTTGGCATTTCCAATGAAGGATACTTATTATAAATATTTCCTGAACATTGCATTGGCATCATATCGTACATTGGACTTACATAAGTTGAGCATAAATTGTCTGAACATAAATCATAATCTTGTACATATACTATATCTGCTTGATTACAATAATTTTGTTTATTTGTAGGACAAGTCATTTTATTTGTTTGTTGTTGAGACATACAAGCTTTTTTCTGTGGTGGATTGCATAAATCATAATCTTGTACATATACTATATCTGCTTGATCACAATAATTTTGTTTATTTGTAGGACAAGTCATTTTATTTGTTTGTTGTTGAGATACACAAGTTTTTTTCTGTGGTGGATTACATGAATAATCATATTGTTCATATTTACAAGTACAACTTGGCTTATTAACCATTTGATGCATAGCTGTAGTTTGAGTTGGTTTAGTCATTTGACATGGAGCTTTATTTGCACATTCATTTAATTTCGCTCCACATTTGTTAATCATATCTTCACACTTCTTAGATTTTAATTCATATTCTTTAATTTTTTCTCCTGCACTTTTATAGCATTCCAATGCCTTTTCATCACACTTTAATGCTTGGCTATAAAGAGCTTTTGCTTGGTCATTATATGATTGAGCTTTTTCATATAAACATTTTGCACTTTCACAGTTTGCCTCAGCCTCTTTTTGTGTTTGTTTCCCCTCTTGATACAAACATTTTGCTTTAGCACAAAGCTCTTCTGCTTTATTTAATAATTGTTGTGCTTTACATTCTGCTGCTTTAGCTTCTTTTTCTGTTGCATTAGCATTATTTAATAAATTATTAGCTTTTTGTGATAAAACTTGGGCAGATTTTTCACATTGTTGAGCTTGATTATAAATATCTGTAGCTTGACAATCACATTGTAAAGCTTTTTCAAATAATTCTTCTGCTTTCTTTGCTAAGTTTACACATTTATCTACACATGTTATTTCATAATCCCCACATATATCTTCTGGGCAAGTTTGAACAGGCATTTTACATGTATCAGCTTGTTTAACTGGTTTACATGAAGTTATACTTGGCATATTTTCATTGCAAACATCATACTGAGGAGTGCATGAACAAGATTGTTTCTTTTTCTTTTTCATAGTATGTCAAAACCCCTTTGCTGTAATATTAAAATTTCATAAGAATTACTTATGTTCTTTAATATAATTATATGATTCTAAATAAAACTGGTTACTAATAATTTCTATCTTAATTTTTATATGAAATATAACAGTATTTTTTATTTTTAACATATTTTTAATAATAATTTACTATTTATTGAGCAATATATAATTAAGTTTTTAATAAAAAAATAGGAGTGATAACATGAATTCTTACAATGATAATAATACAAATAATAGGACAAAATGTTGTAATAATTTAAATGATTGTACTTCTAAATTTATATCTAACTATCCACTTTTAAGTACAGTGGTAGCTTCTAGTACCATATTAACTATTGCTGGTTTAGTAAATCCAAAATCTCGAAAAATTATAGTTCCTACAATTAAATATGTCGGAAAACAACAATTAAAACTCTTTGCTGGTATAGGTATATTGTCCTTAGCAACCTTTTATACTAAAAACATAGGCTCAAATGATAATAATTATCAAAATGAAGAAGATAATCTTATAGTATTATAAAAATAAAATGAATAGCTAATCTAGCTATTCATTTTATTTTTATAATACTGTATTAAGTTATATACCCAATATAATAATAATAAATAAATGAGTATACTAAAAGAATTATAACTATCCTTTCAAAATATATTAACATAAAATTCTTTATATCTATTTTTAATGAACTACTTATTAAGTAAACTATATTACTAGTAAGTGATATACCCCCTAAAGCTAGTAAAACTCCGATTAAAAATCTAGTACTATAATCTATACTAAATGTAACCCATTCTATTGTCATTATATTATTATAAAACATACGTATAATAGACTCACTAAGTAAGTATACATTATCTAAATTAAGAAGATTTATTATTGGATAAAATATTTTGCTAAATGCATATATAACTGTTTCACTACTAAGTAATGTTTCTAATAAAAAAAATATTATTACTATGTTTGATATCACTTTTATACTTATACTAATAGAAGTCTCTAGATTATCTAATATATTAATGTATAACTTCTTTTTATTTTTATTATTTAAATATTTATTTACACCCTTTTTTAACTTGTCTTTTTTATGTATAGTTTCTTTATATTCACTCTTTACTGCATACGATTTTTTTATTTTATTTAATGGATATAATCTGCATAAAATAATATTGCTAATAATCATTGTTATAAATATTACTATAAAAAAACTAGCTCTTTTTAAATTTAGCTCATCATATGTGTAAATCATCATAGGTAGTGACATTATAGAAAAATTTGCTATAACAATATATAGTTCATTTAATCTTAATTTACCCTTATTATATAATAAATTGGCCACATAACACCCGCAAAAACAATCAGTAAATAAAAATATAAGTAAGTTTAAAAATGATTTCCCACTTATTTTAAATAATTTTTTCATTATTGGATGAAAATAGGATTCAACTATTTCTAATAATCCATACTCCAAAATAAATGGTATAAATATTGAGCTTAATGGTAGTAGTGTAATTAAATCAAATATTATTGATTTCAGTATCAATATTATATTTTCATTTTTAATAAACAAATAAGTTTCATTATAAAATAGGTCTATTAAAATTAATATACTTAAAAATTTTAAAAATATTATAACTTTATTTATAGACTTTCTCTTATAGTCTTTTAATGTCATTAATGATATAAATATAATTATATAGAATTCTAATAAATCATTATAACTCATTTGTATTTTATCCGAAATATGATACAAAACTGTTTTTAATTCATTATTTATATTAATAGGTATAAAAAATATAATAATACCTACTAAAGAATATACGATCATTTTTAATATACTTTCAAAATATTCATTGCTTTCTTTTTCATATTTCTTAATGCTTTTCACTTCATCCATATATACACCTCTTGTTGTATATTTTCAACTCTTATGGCCTATTTCCTTCTTACATAATAAAATTTATATGATTGATTATATTTGATGTAATAAGGTATAATACTATAAATAATATAATGTTTTATAGAGGTGATATGTTGACTTCAGAAAAAAAAGATAAAACAATTTTAATATTAACAGCTCAATTTGGTGCTGGACATGTAAGTGCTGCTAATGCAATTAAAGATTATTTAAATGAGGATAATAATAGCTATAATATAGTTATTCAAAATTTTATAAATGCAAGTGTACCTAGAATTAATAAGCCAATGGTAAAGATGTACGAAAATAATACCAAATATATACCTGAACTTTATAATTACTATTATTATTGGAAAAAGTCATTTAGCTCAAAAAATGATATATCCCATAGATTGTATACTCCAAAACTATCTGAATACATATTAAAGCTAAATCCTGATTTAATTATATCTACTTTTCCGCTAGCCGCATGTTGTGTTTATAATTTTAATCTAAAACATAATCATATTCCTTGTATTACTGTTATTACAGATGTTGTTGATAGTTGCGAGTGGATTTATCCTAATACTGACATGTATTTTCTACCTAGCAAAGAGATAAAAAATAGATTAGTTAGAAGAGGCATTTCTCCTAGTTCCTTAAAAGTTACTGGTGTTCCGATAAATAAAAATTTTAATGTAGAAGAAAAAACACATATTAAAGGAAAATATAGACTCTTACTTTTAGGTGGAGGTAGAGGATTATTTGATTTTGATGAAAACTTCATGCATTGGATTGATAATTTTATAGAAAAATATAATAATATGTTTGAAGTTACGATAGTATGTGGTAAAAATAAAAAATTATATGAAAATCTTACTAACAAAAACCCTGTGAAAAATTTAAAAGTTTTAGGATTTGTTAACAATATGCATGAATTGATAAAAGAATATGATTTAATGCTTACAAAACCCGGTGGTGCTACTTTATTTGAAGCTATTCAATCTAAAACACCTGTAATAGTTAAACTACCTAAGGTTGGACAAGAAATTGAAAATGCTAAGTTTATAGTCGATAAAGGTATTGGAATAGTTTATAATGATGAAAATGACTTAAAACAAATTTTCAAATCAATAACATCTAATAAATTTAATACATTAATTGATTTTATGAATGATAATATTTCAGATTTTAAAAAAACTATATATCCTGAAAAAATAAGTGAATATATTAATGAAATTTTAATAAAAAAATAAAAATGGTGCGTATTATATTAATTCGCACCATTTTTATTTATTCATTCTTTTATATTGATTTAAATTTATAATTCTAGCCATATTAAAGTCAATAATATTCCCTTTAATGTAAAAATATTTATCTGTCACTGTTTTTACAACAATTACATATATATTATATAATTCTATACTTATGAAAGTAAATAAGTTTATCAACTCTAAAAACAATACTTCTTTATATCCACTTACTCCATAATGAATAATTGAATAAAATCTAATCGACGCTGAAAAAATCAAATGTAGTAATATTATATCTGTTAGAAAATTAAATTCACTATCTAGTTTTCTTTTTCTAATAAAGTTATTTAAAGATAGTGTATTTACACCTTTTATATTTAAAATGTCTATATATATTCTATTACATATATTTTTTCCTATTAAATTTAATCCTATTATAGATGCTATCATTATTCCCATTAAATATGTAATATAAATATATTTATCAAATTCACTTTCACATATTTTTAAAAAGTAAATAAATATTGTTAGTAACACTGTAATAGTAATCCCCGATATGTTTATTCTATTTTGTTTATACTTTGTATAGCTAGTATAAATAGTGGATATTATGAATAAGTAAAATAGGTTTGAAGTAAATTTATTTATACTCACTGAGCTAAAGAATAATATTGGTGATACAACATACACTAATAAATCTATTAATAGCTTGCGTTTTATTTTAACCACCTCTCTTAACCTAAATTAAAATACCTATTAACAATGTTTATATATTTTATAAAATTCTTCCTATATATAAGAAGTCCTTTATTATTTAAATTATATTTATCTATATGCTTTATACTGTCCTATATTTCATATCTACATTATACAAATTTTATAAAAATAAAAATATAAGGTATAATACGAATAAATCACGTTATATACCTTATATTTATTATTTTATAACACCATATATTGGATTAATATTTTTATTATTTACTATTATCTCAAAGTGAACATGATTTCCAGTTGAGTTACCTGTAGAGCCTACTTTTGCTATAATATCACCTTGTTTGACTACGTCACCTTCACTTACTATAAGTGAGTTGTTATGAGCATAAATACTTATCTTTCCATCAAAATGTTTTATTTTAACTACATTTCCATATCCACTTTGATATCCAGAAAAAGTAACAATACCATCATCTATAGATACTATATCTGTATCTTGTGGTGCTGGTATATCTATACCCTTATGAAAACTTCTAACATTCGATATAGGATGTATTCTATACCCATATTGAGAACTTATATATGTATACTCTTTTAATGGCCATATTCCTGTAATAAAATCTTTATTATTATTTTCTAACTCCTCTAATGAGTATTCTTCTAATATCTTTTCTATTTTTACCCCTTCAATTATCGTTTCTTCTAATTCTTTGCTTAATATATTTTTAGCTACCTCTAAATCATCTATCTCATTATTTTCTATAGCAACTTGATTATTACTTTTTACAAAGCTAATTGTTACAATATCTACGCTATTATTTTTATCTAAGTCTATGTATGAGTTTTTATACCCTTCTTTTTTTAACTCTATTTGATTATTTATATTGTTTATTTCTATTTGTAATTCTTTCTGTTTTTGTTTATTTTCTATTAATAAATCTATTGTACTCTCATTTGCAAAACTATAAGAAACTTTATAAACATTAAACAATGTTAATATTATTAATGATAATATTACTTTTTTTATCATTATGAAAAATTTTTTATTCATTTTATCCTCCTTTTCACAGATAACCTTTAGTATTAACAAATCTATTTTATTTATTCAAAATAAAATCCACTTTATAGTATATTAATTCTAACTATAAAGTGGATTTTATTAATAAATATTCTTCTTATATTTCATATATAAATGTTGTACTTCTTCCATACTTTTTTCTAACTCTAATTGTAGTTTAGATACAGTTTCATAGTCTTTACTCTCAATTGCCTCCCTTATTTGAGTAAATATAGAGGTTTTTGTTAATGTATCTTTCATAACATTAAATTTAATATCTGATATAGAATTCCACATAACCTCATCTAAAGCATCCATATTTTCCGGTGTATGAAGCTTTTTATAGCTTCTTATTCTATCTGAGTATCTTTGAATTATTCTATATTCTAATTCTTTAGTCCATTTATCTAGTGCACCAATTTTAAATGAATTAATTATCTGATCTGTAAATACATCTCCTTGCTTTAATGATACTAACTTATCTTTATATATATCTAAATTTTTCATATTTTCATATACAGTAGCTGGTGGTATAGAGAATCTTTCATTTCTTTCTTCTAATGTATAATGTTCAAAAACATCATTTTCATCTCTATATGATCTATTTTTATCTAAATAAAAACTTTCATCCCCTACTCTTTTTGAAAGCTCTTTTTCTAACTCCTTAGTAGAAAGTCTACTTTTTGCAACTGCTTTTATACCATGTAACATAGTTTGATAACATCCTGCAATAACTAAATATACATTTGATAATGGATTTGGAGACCTTAATTCAAATCTTAAAGTTTTTGGATTTTTAGCATCTCTTACTAGTCCTACTAATACAGATCTATTTCTTGATGGTACTTCATATGAATGTCCTAAAGAAGTAACAATACAAATAGGAGCTTCAAATCCTGGCACTAATCTATTAAATGCATCATTTGTTGATGTTACAAAAGGATTTAATACCTCATAGTTATTTAATATCCCCATCAATGCACCATATCCTATTTCACTTAAATAATCATTACTCATATCTGATGGTGCAAATAAATTTATAATTCTTCCATCTTTTAACTTTACACTAGCCCCTACATGAGTATGCTTTCCACTCCCTGCAACTCCATGTATAGGCTTTGCTTTAAATGTAACTTCTAATCCATTACTTGTAAATACGTCTTCTATAACTTCCCTTACTATTAATTCATTATCTGCTGCTTGAATAGGTGATGAAAACCTCCAAGATACCTCTAACTGCTCCATAGCATGATTTATTTTACCATCTATACTTATTGAGCTTTGTATTCCTCCAACTTCTTTGTGAGCCATCTCAGGACTTATACCTTTTTCCTCTAAGTTAATTAAAGTTTTCTCTAAACAAGTTCTTATTAAACCATGAGTTCTTTTCCAATATTGCTCTTTTAAACTTTGTGATACTGACAGCTTTTCAAAATCCGCCTTATCTTCTGGTGTATTTACCCAAAACTCTAGTTCAGTAGCTGTAGTTAATAATATATTATCTATTTCATAAACATCTTTTATACCTATATTATTTATCATATGAGGATATTCTTTGAATATTTCTATCATTGATTCTTTAAAATAATTTTCAGATTTTTGTAATATACCTCTTGAACATACCTTTTTATCTTCATGTATTAAAAATGCAGGTATTTTCAAAGTTCCAACTGGTAAATTAGTTTCTTCATCTATATGTTCTAAATTATAATCTACAAACCATTTACTATCTTGATCTGGCAATAAATCAACCTTCGCATTATTTAAAGTTGCTATTTCATAAAGTTCAACACTAGAACCATCAGTTTGAACGGCTGAAGATAAGAAACCTTCTATATCATCTAAAAATAATCTCATTGGTATTTTTTCATCTGTTGCATTACCACCTAAATCTACCCCTACTAAAGAAACAAACTTTATATACTTATGTTCTTCTAATAAAGATTTTAATTCGCTTGAATTATATTTTTCTTTTTCTATTACTTGTAATAAATTACTCAATGATAATCCCCCCTATTTTGTCATAAATAAATTTACCCTAATGATAATTCGTTATCATATTAATGATATTATATATTATTGTTTAATTGTTCGCAATATTTTAAATTTACTAAATATTCATCTTTATAATATAAGATATTATAAAAAACAAATATTTATACAGTAAAGTAATCTTTTATTGTTATATTTTAATTTTCCTATATAATAGGGTATACTATATATATCTAAATTTAGTATATTAATTTATACTAATAAATTCTAAGAGATTTTAGGAGAAATAATATGGAATATATAATCTTTGATTTAGAGTTTAATCAAGGTTTCGATAAAAAACTTAATAAAACTGTATCTAATGAAAAATGCCCTTTTGAAATAATTCAGTTTGGTGCTATTAAGCTTGATTCTAATTTAAATATGATTGCTACATTTAATGAATATATTAAACCAGAAATCTATAAGGATATACATCCTTTTATACAAAGAATGACTAATATAACTAAAAATGATGTAGAGAATGCAAAAAGTTTTTCTCAAGTGTTTAAAGAATTTAAAAAATTTATATCTTCAAATAAAACTGTTTTTGGTGTGTGGGGAACAGGAGACTTAAAAGAATTATATAGAAATATAAATTATTATAATTTACCCTCTAAGACGTTACCTAAATCATATATAAATATCCAACATTATGCATCAAAGTATTTTAATAATCCTTCTGGTAAAAGCATTGGTTTACAAAATGCTATTTCCATATTAGGTTTAAATCAAGATAAGTCTTATCATGACGCACTTAATGATGCATATTATACAGCTCAAGTTTTTATAAAAATAAATAACCCAAGCATTGTGCCTGATTCATATGTATATACATCAGTTAAACCAAGCCAATCAAATCGTAAATCAAAAAAAGAAGTTGATTACGAGAAATTATTTAATGAATTTGAAAAAATTCTAAATAGAAATATTACAAAAGAAGAGAAAAAAATAATAGATCTTGCTTATAAGATGGGAAAATCTAGCCAGTTTATAAAACAATCTAAAGACGTTAAAATAACTTATAAAAAGAAATAAGCATAAAGTAACAATACTTTATGCTTATTTTAACAGCATTCATCTAGTATATCCCATAAACTCACCTTTTATTAAAGCACTCCATAATCTAAATAAAAAATCTATCATTTAAACTCACCAATTTAAATTAATATATCTATATATTTATAAATATCATTTTTACAAGTTCATATTGAGCAAACTCTACAGATTCTATTTCTTTTTCTATACTTCTACTAAGCTTTCCATCAGATATATATACATCTACATCCCCTACCGATGAGTATATTTCATTTAATATGTTTAATAGTGTTTCAACTTTTATAGTTTCATCTTTTGATTTCATTAATACAACTCTTTTATTTTCTTGATTTTTATATACAGAATCTATTCCTGATATAATATTGTCCTCTTTTATATATACTACTTCTCCCTCTAGTTCTTTTCCTTTTTCTAATTTATTTTTTAATTCTAATAAATTCATCTTCATTATCCCCCTTTTATAAGCATTACTTAAACTAATACTTGTACTAACTACTATTTAATACTATTAATTTAATTATAAATTTATTCCTATTTAATTATAAAAATAAAGATAGCCATATATAGTATGACTATCTTTATTTTTATTTTATAATTAGTTCTACTGGACAGTGATCTGAGCCTAATACTTCAGTATGAATATTTGCACTTAATAATCTTCCTTCCAATTTATTAGAAGCACAGAAATAATCTATTCTCCATCCGGCATTCTTTTCTCTAGCCTTAAACCTATAAGACCACCAAGAATATATATCTGTTTTATCTGGATTAAAGAATCTATATGTATCTATAAATCCAGATTCTAAAAACTCTGTAAATTTATTTCTTTCTTCATCTGTAAATCCAGCATTTTTTCTATTAGTTTTAGGATTTTTTAAATCTATCTCTTTATGAGCAACATTTAAATCTCCACACATTATTACCGGTTTTTTATTATCTAGATCTAATAAGTAATTTCTAAAATCATCTTCCCACTTCATTCTATAGTCAAGTCTTTTTAGTCCACTTTGAGAATTTGGTGTATATACAGTAACAAAATGGAAATCTTCAAACTCTAAAGTTATAACTCTACCTTCAGTATCATGTTCTTCTATACCAATTCCATAATATACATTTATAGGCTTAATTTTTGTAAATATAGCTGTTCCTGAGTAACCCTTTTTTTGAGCATAATTCCAATACTGATAATAACCATTAAGATCTAAATCTATTTGACCTTCTTGAAGTTTAGTCTCTTGTAAACAAAATATATCAGCATCTACGTCTTTAAAAAAATCTAAAAAACCTTTTGTCACACATGCTCTAATTCCATTAACATTCCATGATATAAATTTCATACCGTTCTCCTTCTATTGTATCAATAATAATATATTTTTACCCTTATTTATTACATAATAATCATTTTATTATTATATTTTATAAGCAAAAAAAGATTTAAAAATAGTTTTTATGATATTAAAGGAACTTTTTAAGTATATAAGTTTATTTTTATATATTTACTCCCCTAAATTATAGAAATAAACTTATATACTAGTATTCATTTAAACATAAAAATTACTATTCTTAAATCTTTTAACCTAACTCTTCTTTACTTAGTATTAATTGTAAAGTCCCTATAGCCTCCATGTATTTACTTTGTTCATCTTCAGTTAACCTAAAAAGTTTTTGTTCTAAACAATTACTTAATTTAACCATAAAATCTTCAGCTACTTTATTCCCACTTTCAGTGATAGTTATTAAATATTTTCTTCTATCTGCTGTGTCCTTATCCCTAACAACATATCCTTTAGTAGTTAAGTCATCAACCATGCTAGTTAAACTACCTTTTTCAATGTTTAATTTAGAACATAAGTCTGTCATACTAATAGGCCCATTATTACTGACAAAAACTAGTGCTCTTAATTGTGTTTTATTCACATCATAATCACTTGAATATTGCTTTAGATAATCAAGATAAAAACTTGAATATAAAGCTGGAAACGTTTTCGAGATGAACCCTATTGTATTTGATACTATACTTTTCATAATATAATCCCCCCAGATTTTAATGCTTATTAACTTTTTAACAATTAATAGTTTACATTAAAACCTTTAAAAATACAATAGTTTACATTAAAATTATTAACAATATGCCATATTATGTAAAAAATAAGAGATGTTTATTATTACAGTTAATTTAATAAAATACATCTCTTATTACTATACTGTTAAATTTAGGCAAAATTTTCCCACTTATTTAATACATTTAACATAAAACATTTTATGTCAATATCATAAACATCCTTTATTATATTATCATTTAAAACATCTTTAGGATTTCCTGAAGCCACTATTCTTCCGCTTTCTAGCAAAATTACAGAATCTGCAAAATAATGAACTAAATTTAAATCATGCAATACCCCTATTACTATTTTATTATTCTTTTTTGACCAATATCTTATATACTCTAATAATTCTACCTGATATTTAAAATCAAGATGATTAGTAGGCTCATCTAAAAGTATAATATCTGGATCCTGAGCAAATAACTTTGCTAAAAAAACTCTTTGTAGCTGTCCACCTGATAACTCTGTTATCATTTTCTCCTTAAAGTCAGTCAATCCTACTTTTTCTATACTATCTAAAATTATTTTTATATCTGTTTTAGATAAGCTTCCAAATTTACTTTCTATATACGGATATCTTCCAAGAGATACTGTCTCATATACAGTATACGGGAAATAAATTTCAGATACTTGACTCATTAATCCAACTTTTTTAGCTAAATCTTTTCTTTTTAATGATGATATTTCTTTACCATCTATCTCTATTATCCCCCTATAATTAATTATATTAGCAATAGATTTTAAAAGAGTACTTTTTCCACATCCATTAGGACCTATTATAAATAAATTTTCACCTTTATTAACTTTTATATTTATGTCTTTAATTATATCTAATTTATCATATCCACTATGAAGTTCTTTAATTTCTAACATAACTCTCACCTTTATTTTTTAAAGTAAACATAAGCAAAAAATGGAGCTCCTATTAATGCTGTGACTGCACCTACAGGCAATTCAGAAGGAATAATTATTGTTCTTGCAACAATATCTGCTATTACCATGAAACTTCCTCCATATAAAAATGACATTGGTACAACATACTTATGCTTTGGTCCAAATATCTTTCTTACTACATGTGGGGCAATTAAATCAATAAATCCAATTGTACCACTTAATGATATTGCTCCACCAGTTAATATTGCTGATAAAATAAAAAGCTCTTTTTTAACCTTTGATGTTTCAACCCCCATTGCTTTCGCTTGCTCTTCTCCAAAAGTTATAATATCCATTTCATTTGTATATCTTAATACTCCAATCATTCCTATTATAGTAAATGGTATTATCAACTGAACATAGCTCCATCCTTTCATAGAAAAGCTTCCCATTTGCCATAAAGATATACTTTTCATATCTTGAGCAAACAATGCATTTATCGTTGTAAGCAATGCGTTCACAAATAAAGATAAAACCATACCTGATAAAATTATTGTATTATTAGACATTGTTTTATCTATTTTAGATGAAAATCCTATTACAGCAAATACTGTAAATAATCCAAATAAAAAACCTACTAAAGGAAGAGTAAATCCTCCTATAATTGGTATTGAAATTCCAGTTACTATTATTAATCCTGCACCTAAAGATGCTCCTGATGATACACCTAATGTATATGGTGATGCTAATTGGTTTTTTAAAATTGATTGAACCACCGATCCACTTGTAGCTAAACATCCTCCAACTAAAAATGCTAATAGAACTCTTGGTAATCTTAATGTCCATACTATACCTATATTTTTTGTATCTATACTATTGATAATTGGTATATCAAAGCATTTATGTAATAATATTGATATCGTTTCTATTAAATTAATATTTGAACTTCCTACTGAAGTTCCAATACTAATAATTATAAATGATAATAATATACTTATTACTACTTTCCTTTTATTAGTCATAGCTATTCCTTTTCTTTTTTATAACATTATTTATTATATTTTTAATATATAATTAGCATTATTACTTACTGTAAAGTAATAAAATATTACTTATTTATTTAATGAAATTATATCATTTCCTGATTTATATTTACAATAAAAAACAGTAATAATGATTAATTATTACTGTTTTTTATTATTTATATTATTATACATGTAAATCTACATTTATTCCTATATTATCTTTAAATGGTTCTATTGCTGGCTCAACAATATCTCTAACAAAGTCTTCAACTTGCTCAGGTGCTCTTCCTATAAAGTTCTTTGGATCCATAATAGATAGTATTTCTTCTTTATCCATATTAAATGCACTACTTTCTATTATAAGGTCTATTAAATTGTTATCTTTACCTTCATGTTTAACTCTATAAGCTGCTTTCATAGATAATTCTCTTATAACTTCATGAAGTTCTTGTCTATCTCCACCCCTTTTAACAGCTTCCATTAATATATTTTCTGTAGCCATAAAAGGTAATTCTTCGTTAATTCTCTTAGATATCATATTTTCATATACAACTAATCCATCAGTTACATTTATACCTATTTCAAGAATTGCATCAGTAGCCATAAATGCTTGAGGTATTGAAAGTCTTTTATTAGCAGAGTCATCTAAAGTTCTTTCTAACCATTGAGTTGATTCAACTAAAGCTGGGCTTAATGATTCACTTATTATATATTTTGATAATGATGATATTCTTTCACTTCTCATTGGATTTCTCTTATAAGCCATTGCTGAAGATCCTATTTGATTTTTTTCAAATGGTTCTTCTAACTCTTTTAAGCTTTGTAAAAGTCTTATATCATTAGTCATCTTATGCATACTTTGAGCGATTCCACTTAATATACTTGCTACTTGGTAATCTAATTTTCTAGTATATGTTTGACCACTAACTGCATATGAAGATTTGTATCCCATTTTTTCACATATTTTTTTATCTAATTCCTTAACTTTATCATGGTCTCCTTCAAATAAATTTAAGAAACTTGCTTGTGTACCTGTAGTACCTTTTACACCTCTAAGCTTCATATTATCTATTCTGAAGTTTAAGTCCTCTAAGTCTATTATTAAATCTTGTGTCCATAATGTTGCTCTTTTTCCTACAGTAGTTAACTGTGCCGCTTGGAAGTGTGTAAATCCTAAAGCTGGCATATCCTTATATTTCATTGAAAAATCTTTTAAGTTATTTATTAAATTTACAAGTTTTACTCTGATTAATTTTAGAGCTTCAGTCATTTGAATTACATCTGTATTATCCCCTACATATGCTGATGTAGCCCCTAAATGTATTATTCCTTTAGCTTTATCACATTGTAATCCATATGCTTTTACATGGCTCATTACGTCATGTCTTACTTCTTTTTCTATTTTTCTTGCATCTTCAAAGTTTATATTATCAACATTAGCTCTTAATTCATCTAATTGCTCTTGTGTAATATTTAAACCTAATTCATGTTCACCTTCTGCAAGTGCAACCCATAATTTTCTCCAAGTAGAAAACTTAAATTGTGGAGAGAATATATAACTCATATCTTTACTACAATATCTATCTGTTAATGGGTTTGTATACATAGTATATTTGTTATCTGTCATGATTATTAACACCGTCCTTAATTCTTCTTTTTATAATCTAATTATATAATATAATACGAACAATAACAATATTTTTATATAATTGGTTCAGATTTAAATTTTTTAATACTTATTATAATTATATTATCTACCTAAATAAAAAAACTACTTAATGTAATAATTACATTTAAGTAGTTTTTTGTTTAAATTATTTTATAATCATCATACTTATTGATAATATTATCGCTGATGATGCAAATATACATGCTATTATTTTAGCAGAAAATTTAATCCATGTTCCATATTCAACTTTAGCTATTGCAAGTCCACCCATTACAACACCAGATGTTGGTGTTATTAAGTTTACAAGACCACATCCAGCTCCTAATATTGATATAACTATCTCTGGAGCAAATCCTAAGCTATGAGCAAGTGATCCAAATATAGGTATTGAAAGACTTGCTAGCCCTGATGTTGATGGTATTAGGAATGATAAACCAATATATATTAAAAATGATACAAGTACAAATAGCACTGGTGACATACCACTAAGTGCAGTAGATGCATGACTAAGGACATATGAATCTAATCCTGTAGTTGACATTACTGAAGATACACCTCTGGATATACCTATTATAAGTGCTACCCCTACCATCTCAGATGCACCCTCAATTATATAACTAACAATTTCTTTTTCTTTAAATCCATATACAAGCCCTACAACTATTGTCATTAAAACAAACCACATAGCTAATTGATTGAACCACCAGTTACCAAGCGATTCACCTGTTAAAAAATCTGTATGAGCAAAAATTGTTATACCGAACTTTTCCCATGGGATAACGCCTAAAACCATTACTATAAATGCAATAGCAAATAAACACATTATTACTTTTCTTTTTGTAGTAAATTCTAATGTATCATCCTTTCCATCTAAGAAAGCTTTATTAGAATTATCTTGTTCTTCTTGACTTAATAAAGAATTTGCTTTATTTGTTTTTACCTTCTTTGCATAAGACATTACAAAATATATTGATATAAGAAGTGCTGATATCCAAAGAGCAGCATCTACTCCCATTACAATAGCTTGATTTACTGATATACCTACAGATTTAAGTGAGTCTATACTAGTTGCAACTAAGAATGGATTAACAGTAGATCCTAAAACACCTACACCTGCTCCTAATAAAATTGTTGCAACTGCTGTTAATGCATCAAATCCTGCAGCCATCATTGTAGCTGTTATTAAAGCATAAAAAGCTAATGTCTCTTCTGCCATACCAAAACTTGTTCCACCTAGTGATAATAAAAACATAAGAATTGGTATTAATAGTAATTCTTTTCCATTAAGTTTCTTTACTATTGCTCCTATACCAGCATCAAGAGCCCCAGTCTTAGTTACCATATTTAAGAAGCCACCCATTAACATTACATATAAACATATATCTATTCCATCTTTTAGCCCATTCATCGGTGCCATTACCACATCTGATATCTTAGCAGCCTTAACCCCCGGAATAAAATGACTTATTATTGCTATTATAATGATTATTGAAAGTAATATAGTATAAGCTGTTGGTAATTTAAATTTTTTCTTTTCTTTTGACTTATTACTAACTTTTACATCTAATGTAGATTGCATATTATTTCCTCCCTAGCTGTCATTTAAATTTAATATGTCATTTTCTTTCTATAACTATTTAAATTTATAATATAATTTCTTACATTTATTTTAGATACTCTAACTTTATTACCGTATTATATCATATATCCGACACTTTATGACATATTTTTAAATAATAAAATATTTAAGTGAATAAAAATATTGATATTGTTAAATATAATTAAGTGGATAAAAGATTTATATAAAAATTAATTTATTTTATTAATCTTAATTATTTTTATGTATATATAAAATTGCTTTTTATTTCCAAAATATATAATGATGCTGTTTTATTAAGCTTATATAAATAATCAAATTTGTTAATTATATAAAATAATATATAGTTTTTATACTTAAAGGAGATTTTTATGAATGATTTTAATATAAAAAAACAAGAATTAGAAAATATATATGGCAAAATAAGTCCTTTTGAGTTTAAAAATATGCTTATAAGCCTAGCAACTTCTTCTCAACAAAAAAATACACATACATTATTAGATGCCGGTAGAGGAAATCCTAATTGGTTGGCTGTATATCCTAGGGAAGCATTTTTTACATTTGGATACTTTGCACTTTCTGAAAGTCGTCATTCATGGAATATGAAAGAATTAACAGGTATTCCTATTAAGCATGGTATATCAGAAAGATTATTTAAATTTTTACATCAACACTCAGAGCTACCTGGTACTAAAATCTTAAAAGATATAATAAATTATGGAATAAGTAAATTAAACTTCGACCCAGATAGCTATGTATATGAATTAACTGATGCTATTTTAGGAGATAATTACCCATCTCCTGATAAAATGCTTGTTCATTGTGAAAAAGTTGTAAAAAAATATTTAGTTAAAGAAATGAAGTATAATACTAAATTGGGTGGCGACTTTGATGTTTTTGCAGTAGAAGGTGCTACAGCTGCAATATGCTATATCTTTGACTCATTACTTGCTAATAACTTACTTTTAAAAGGAGATAAAATTGCAATAATGACTCCAATTTTTACTCCTTATTTAGAAATACCAAGTCTTCCAAGATATGAATTTGATGTTGTATATATAAATGCCGATGAAACTTCAAATGATAAAAAACATACTTGGCAGTATTCTGATTCTCAACTAAGTAAACTTTGTAATAAGGATATAAAAGCTTTATTTGTTGTAAATCCTAGTAATCCACCTTCAGTAGCAATATGTCCAGATACTATAAATAAATTAATTGATATAGTAAAAAATTATAACCCTAACTTAATGATTATTTCAGATGATGTTTATGGGACATTCGTTCCTGAATTTAAATCTTTAATGACATCAATTCCATATAATACAATTGCTTGCTATTCTTATTCAAAGTATTTTGGAGCAACTGGATGGAGATTAGGTACTCTTGCTATTCACAAAAACAATATATTTGACAAATTAATTTCTGAGTTACCTTATGATATAAAAAAAAGAACAAATAAAAGATACTCTAGTATGAGTACAAATCCTGATAAAGTTCCATTTATAAATAGAATAATTGCTGATAGTAGACAAGTTGCATTAAATCATACTTCTGGACTATCTACACCTCAACAGGTTCAAATGGCATTTTTTTCAACTTATGCACTAATAGATACAGATGATAGCTATAAAAATTTAACTATAGATATTTGCCATAAAAGGCGAAAACTATTGTTTGATAGCTTAGGAATAGAAATTCATGATAATAAATATGAAGCTGCATACTATACTCAATTTGACTTATTAGAGTTGATTGAATACCATTATGGAAAAGAATTTGTTGAATATGTAAAGTCTAACTATAAACCTATTGATGTACTATTTACATTAGCAAAAGATTATTCTATAGTACTATTAAGTGGTGAAGGATTTGCAGGTCCAGAGTGGTCTATTAGAGTTTCTTTAGCTAATCTTTATGATGAAGCTTATACAGAAATAGGTATATCACTTAAAAGAATTTTAGATGGATATGTTGCAGAATGGAAAAATAGTATAAATAAAAAATAAGGAGTATAGTTAATTTTACTACCTCCTTATTTTTTATTTATATCTAAATCTTCCTTACCAATTGAATAATCCATACTTTCACTATCTACAAAATTTAGTACGTATTTATACCTTATAGCATAATATTTATCACTCCATCCAAGCTGATTTTTTATATCTTCCTCATCAGCTCCAAATCTTAAACTTATAGCAGCGAATGAATGTCTAAAATCTTTGGCTGAGTACTGAGGTAATCCTGCTAAATCTAATGCTTTCTTAACTATTAATCTAACATTTCTATCTGTTATGGAGTTACTCTTTTGAGTTGTAAACACAAATTCATCACTAGGAAATATTATTTCTGATAATCCAGAATAATTTCTATAATCTTCTATTAACTTAAAACAATATGGATGAACCTTTACTACCCTTTCCTTTTTATTTTTTCCAAGTCTTACAAAAATATTATTTTTCTCATCTACCATAAAGTCTTTCCACTTTAAGTTTACAAGTTCATTTAACAAACAACCTGTAGTTGCTAAAAATATCATTATTACTCTATCCCTTATATTTAATTGCGGTAATATACTTACAAGTTGATTTATTTCTTGGATACTTAACACATCATCCTTGGTTTTTATCCTACTAACTTCCGGCTTTTTTACATATGTAAATGGATTTATCTCTATATACCTATATTTATACATAAAATTATAAAAACTGTGCAAATAGCTATAAATTTTTTCGCATGTTGATTTTGCATATTTATCTTTTATATAATCTATAAAATCATTACAATCATATTTAGTAACTTCGAGTAACTCTTTTCCTTCTAAATAAACCTTCATTAATATTATTTTTGATAAATAATCACTTTTAGTATTTGGATTTAACTTTTGAGAAAATTTATTAAAAATATTAAATTCTATATCATTTAAAATATTACTATCTTCCATATTACCTCCTAAAATTGTATAAAATAAAAAACTTATACTAGCTTAACTAATATAAGTTTTTACTTTAATGTCTTTGGTTAGTTAATAATTTAATTAAATTACTTCCATTTTCATTTAATGTAGTTATTATACTTAAATATTCTGTTGCTCTACTTATAGTTAGATATATTTTATTTAAATCACCAACAAAATCATTTATTTGATAATCTTGTTCTTCATCATTTATAGTTTGGTTATATAACATTTCTAATTCACAAAGTATGACTGCTTTATACTCTAAATTTTTAATAGAAAATATATTAGATATAGTAATACCACTTTTAGGACTTAAATTGGTTAGTGTATCTTCTGAATATATATATGGAATATCCCTTTCTTCCAATGATTTTCTTATTAAATATTGGAAGTATATAGTTTTTCCACTTTTTAATTTCTTTTTATTATAAGGATAAACTATGGCTATATCCGAATAATTAAGTCCTTTTTTAGTAACTAAATATTCTATTTCCCAAAGTACAGCACTTAGTTGATCATCTAAATCACTTACTTTTACTATATCTACATCTTTGTAATCTTTTAATATTGGTACAGTCTTAGTAAAAATATATTTATTTAAGTTTGGTCTTAATTTATTAATATATTCGTTAGAGCTATCTATAAATTTGTTGGTAAAATTAACTAAGCTTTTGGATTGCCTATAATTTTTATTTAAATTAATTTCATAATCAAATTCTATATCTGAAAGATTAGACTTAAATATATTAAAATTATTGTAAATATTCAAACCTTCACAATAAAAAACATTAAATATATATTTTGATTTATATAAAAATTCTCTTATAAAGAGTAACTCATCTTTAGAAAAATTCTCAACTTCATCAATGAATATACCTTTAAACATACTTTTAACTTTAATAATATTTTTAGCTTGTTTAATTAAATTGTCGAAAGCTTTTTCATAGTCACTTTTAATCATATTATAATTAACTACCAAGTTATATTTTTTTGCTAACTTAAAAATAAAAGAACTAAATGTATGTACTTCTAGGTTATTATTGTCTTTATAAAGTATACTAATTTGTTCTATTAGTTCATTTCTAAGCTGCTTTGAATGAGTAAATATTAAAAATTTATGATGAGGATATATTCTTGCTAGCTTTATTGCTCTTGCTAACATAATTGATGTTTTACCACTACCAGAACCACCTGTAAATATAGTATTTCCATAGTTTATAGAAACTGTATTTTCTATCTGTTCTTGTTCAAGCATAGTAGCAGTATATTTGTAATCTTTATCATAAAAAGATATTTTTTTAAACTTATCATTTATATGATTATGACTATTAAGTAAATAATACTCTGGACATATTTCTAATAACAATAAATTTAATTCAATCTCACTATTACTATCTCTTAAATATTTATCTATAGCTTGTTTATTATTGTTTATTTCTTCTAATTTATTTTTATCTATAATATTATTATTTATAAAATCACCGAAACCATAACCTTCTTCTATATCTACATATGGCATTATAAAAACATAATTATAACTTATATTTTTATTAAATTGTGTCATTTTCAATTTCATAGACTCATATTCTTCATTCATAACTTCTAGGAGCTCTTCTTCTAAAATAGAAAATAATTCTTCTGTAGTATCCATGAATTTTATAAATAACATTTTATTATCTTTTATATAAAGTAAATCTGTATTAATCCCTTTAAAAGGAGTAATTTTAGGCACTATATTAATATCTTCTTTTATATTATTATAAAAGCTTTTTTCTATCTCTTTTAACTTTAATGCATCTAACTGAGAGTTAATATTTATATATTGTCTCATATTTATTCCCCCTTTATTTTATAATAATTATATCATTTTAATATAAAATTTTCCATATTTGCTTATTTTTTTGTATAATAAAAGATAAAAATAAAAGAGAAGCATTAAGCCCCCCTTTTACTTTTATTATTTATAATTATTTCCTACCCAAACATTCATAGCTCTTCTTATTTCATCTTTTTTAACTTCATCAAAAATAGTATTAGAATTTATATCATATGTTTGTACTAAATTTGATGCATCTGGTGAATATGCTATAAATTTACCATCTTTATTTTCAAATCCAATACTCATAATATCATATTCATTACCATTTTCATTTAATACTATTCCGTATTCAACTTCTTGTTTATTGTCATTTTTTTTATTATTTTCTTTTGTTAATTTTACATATTGATTTTTAGCTAATTTATTTAACATGCGAAAAATTTCCCTTTCTTTTATTTTATTATATTATTCCCATTTTAAATATTATATTTATATTTTTAATAAAGTAATTTAAACTTTTATATATAATTTCAATCCTATTCAAATATTTTTACCTTATTAAGTAAAAATATTAAATATTTAAGTAATAATATAAAAAGCCTGTAAGGTATTCTACAGGCTTTTTATATTAAACTATACAATTTTCTATTTGAACTATATAATCTCCACAATTTTTACATATTATAATGCTTACTATATAGCTATCATCAACTTTATTTGCTCTTGAAAGTTTATTAAATGATAAACCTTCATAATCTTTACTTATATCACTAATTACATATTCTTGATTTTTAGTATACACATAAAAATGATACTCTAAAAATGGAAAGAATTTTTCTTTCTCTTTAACTCCAGCTAGACATTCTGGGCAAGCTTCTTGATAGTACTCAACATCAAAATTATTATCATTTTCTCTTAATAATTCTATTATATTAGTTAATTCAATATTTTTCACTGGCTTTTCTTCATCATTTATTAAACCACTACAATTATAATTATTTAGTATATATTCTTTTTCATCATAAGTAAATTTATATTCGCTCATTGTGCACCTCTTTATTCTATTTCTGACTTAAATGTTACTTTTTCTTTTAAAGCATTTTTATATTCTGTATCTGTAATATAACCTAATTTATTCATTTTGTATAGTATAGTTTCTTGTCTTTTCTTTGCTTCACTATATTGTGAATACTTAGCAGGGTTATTAGTTATACCTACTAACATAGCACATTGCGCCAAATTTAAATTGCGTACATCTTCTCCAAAGTAAGCTTTTGATGCTTTGGCAACTCCATATGAAGATTTGCCAAAATATACATTATTTAAGTAAATTCCTAAAATCTCTTCTTTGCTAATTATCTTATCCATTTGAATTGCATTATATATATCTCTTATTTTTCTTTTTATACTTCTATCATTATTAGTTAATAGATTTTTAGAAATTTGCATTTCTATAGTACTTCCACCTTGTGTAGTATCTGTAAAAACATTATGTACTACTGACCTTAAAAGCGATTTTATATCTACACCGCTGTGTTCATAAAATCTTTCATCTTCTATTGCTACTAAAGCATTTTTTAAATTACTAGGAATATCTTCTACATTAATAACTTGACTACTAATATAATTTTCCTCTATAAGTTTTTTTGTTATTTTAGGAGAATCCTTTAAGGATAAAAATACCATAAAAGACCCTAATATAGAACATAACATTAAACAAGTTAGAGAGATAATTAATAAAGACTTTAATATCTTATGTTTCTTTTTTTTATTTCTTATACGTGACTTTCTACTACTTTTTAAATTATTATTTTTTATATTTTCTTTTCTATTAATATTTCTGTTTATTTCAATCTGTTCATCTATATTACTTGTACTTATTTTTTTTCTTCTTATTTTATTAGTATTGTTATTATAATAATTCATTTTTTCCTCCTTAGTTATAGATTTATTATACATCTGTAGCGCTAATAAATCAAAAAATAAAATTGCAAAATCAGCTTATATTTTTTGTGAAAATATAAGTTAATTTAATTTTTTTTTATATTTTTTGTGTTTTTTTGTTACAATACAAAATTTTTAGGGTATAATGTAATTGAATTTAACACAAGGAGGACTTTACAATGGCATATCAAATAAATGATGCTTGCATAAGCTGTGGTGCTTGTGAAGCTGAATGTCCAATGAGCTGTATATCTGCAGGAGATGACAAATACGTTATAGATGCAGATGTATGTATAGAATGTGGTGCTTGTAACAGCGTTTGTCCTGTAGATGCTCCACAACCTGAATAATAAAATAAAAATGCCCTAATTTGACAATATCAAATTAGGGCATTTTTATTTAAAAGTATTTTATCATTGAATTATTTTTAATCTTATATTTTCAATATTATTATATGTATTTAGTATGATTTTATTCTATAAATATTGTTTTTAAATTAATAAAAAAATTTTCTATATTTCTATTGCATTTTTTGTCGAAATTTGTTATTATTAATTCAAGGTTATTCCCCTAATAACCGATTATTTTACTCCCCAAATAAAATATATTCCCTAATAAACCCCTTTTTATAATATATTTTACCCCTTTATAACCCTACTTGATCGGATTAAAGTAGGGTTATTTTTTTATTGAATTTATAATTTTTCTAACAACTCTATATCCTTGAGCTTTACTTTCTAGAGGTTCTAAAACTTCATAATATCCATTAATATTATATTTTATATACCAATAACTATATTCTTTATATAAAAATATATTTAATTCATTCAAACTCCATAAATAACTATTATCATCTATTTTTTCATATCTCCAATATAGATTATCATCAACGCTGGCTAAGTCATTTATAATATCTAAAACCGAATCATATCTTTCTTCTATTCTTACTTTTAAACATCTTTCTATTATATTTATAATTGATTTAGGTATATGAGGTAGGTATTTTTTTCTAACAGGAAATCTACCATTTGCACATGCTATTTTCAAACTATTTAAATCTTTATATCTTTTTGCCTGTTTATTATATTCCTCGTTTCCATTACACATTCTATATAAAGTTGTTCCTATCTGATAAATATCTATTTTTTTACTTACAGTAGAATTTATACACTGTTCAGGTGCTATATGCTTATAATATACATTCTTAAGCCTTGCAGTGCCATTCTCATTTAAATATAATGAAGACCCAAAATCTGTTAATACTGCTTCATTTTTATCACTTATAAGTATGTTATTAGGCTTTATATCACAATGTATAATATTATTTTGATGAATATAATATACTCCTTGTAAAAAATCTAATGCATATTTTATTATTTCTTTAATAGTTAAATTTCTTTTTTGTAATAAATTATATAATGATCCATTTTGAAAGTATGGCATTGCTATATAAACATAGTCTTCATCAAAAGATGAATACTTTATTTTTATAATATTGTTATGGTTCAATCTACTTATTTTTTTAGATTCTTCAAAATATCTTTCAGACTCTTTAAGATTTCTTTTATCTATTTGTTTAAGTATGAATGTAGATCCTAGTTGTTCATCTTCAACTATATATAAAGAAGAGTTCACTCCTTCTGAGTTTATTTTTTCAAAACTTTCATATTTAATTTTGTGCTTATTTGCATAGTTCTACCCCACAACTTGAAAACAACTCTTCTACTATACCTTCTATCTTAACTGATTCTATTATTTCAGTACCTAAATTATCATCTACATACATACATGCTTTTTTTACCCTATATTCTTTTATTAAAAGGTTAATCATTTTTCTTATATAGCTTAATCTTTCTCCAATTGCAAAAGATTTCGGTACTATAATTTTATCTTCTAATATTGGATTTTTATTTTCATTTACTACCTTGTATATCCCAAACTCTATTCTATTTATAAAAATGTTTATATTCATAAAACCCATATTAATTCCCTCCAATAAAGATTACTTTATTGTTATATAATATGAGTTACATGTATTATAAAATGCTAAAATAATAAAAAAATAAGCGTTAATTAACGCTTATTTAAATCTCATCTTTTATCATTAAAAATAATTTAGCTGTTGCTAATGTATCACTATCTGCTCTATGAGCATTTTTATTTTCTATATTGTAATACTCACAGGCTGTTTCTAATTTTTTATTTTTACCTTTATAATTCTTGTTTTTCTTTAACATCTCTAATGTACATATATAATTTTCTATTAAATCTAAATCTAATTTTTTTAAATAATAATTTAAAAACTTTAAATCAAACTTAGCATTATGAGCTATTATAGTTCTATTACCTATATACTTTCTAAATCTAGGTAAAACCTGTTCAATTGAATCTTCATATTTTACCATTTCATTAGTTATATTAGTTATTTCGGTTATAAAGGTAGGAATTTCTTTTTTAGGCTTAACAAATCTAGAATAATTTTTTACAATCTCATTATTTAAAATTTCTGTTACACCTATTTCAATTATTTCACAACCTTTATAAGGGTCTAGCCCTGTAGTTTCTAAATCAACAACTACATACTCCTCTTGCATATACGTTCTCCTTAAATATAAAATAAGTAAATATTATAAATAATTTAATGGATTTGTATGTTGACCATTTACTCTAACTTCAAAGTGTAAATGATTACCTGTTGATCTTCCTGTTGATCCAATTTTAGCTATAACTTGTCCTTTTTTAACCTTTTGTCCTACTGATACTGTTAAGGCACTATTATGAGCATATAAAGTTACTACTCCATTTGAATGTTTAACCATTACTGTATTACCATAAGAACCTTGAACTCCAGAATATATAACAGTTCCATCATCAAATGAAGTAACTGGTGTTCCCTTTGGTGCTGGTATATCTATACCTGTATGGAATTTCTTAGTTCCTAATACAGGGTGAATTCTATATCCATAT
>JAEIGA010002552.1_pt1 | contig 29038 bp, 24 predicted proteins | sample 9270691 | NCBI WGS metagenome assembly JAEIGA01 (sample SAMN17057246, study PRJNA624740) | gut metagenome | biome: biome; isolation source: fecal sample | host: Bos grunniens | place: China: Xizang | collected 2019
AATTTGCTATCATACGTAAATTTTTATTTTGACGCCCAGCTATGCTGGGCTAAAAAATAAAAATTTGCTATCATACGTAAATTTTTATTTTGACGCCCAACTACGTCAGGCTAGAGAATAGAAAATTACTATCAAGCGTAAAATTTTTATTTTGCCAAGTATAAATTTTTTACTTTTTATACGCTCACAGAGTGAGCTTAGAGCCAAACGAACTCGGAGCGCCCCGTCGGCCCGTAGGGCCTCAGAGCCAACGTAGTTGGCGATTTCCTTAGCCATCTACGACGGGGATCTATGATCCCCTTAGAGCAAATCGTAGATTTGCGATGGCGCACCTCTAAGCCCACAAAGTGGGTGTTTGGTGACACACTCCCTAGTCATGCTTTCTTAAGGCGAATGTTTTGCCAAGTAAAATTTTCCACCTAATGAAAATTTTGCCATAACATAATGGCTTTATAATTTTTTTAAACAGATTATGTAGTCATAAGAATACGATAATGGTGTAAAGGAAATAATATCCGAACATCAACATCTAGCATACTTATTGCGCATAAAACGAGCGATACAAGAGGCTTGTCCTCGAAACAGACACGGAATACCTGACAATTGTGTGAGGTGTTTCTGGGTCGATGAGCAAGGTCGCTTTATAATTGTCGATCGCCCTAGATAAAACATACACGAGGTGTTGTTTAAACACAATCAACGTGTATGGAGTGATTATCGTTATGTTGAACATCCGGCAATCCGCCAACAGGTGAGACGTAAAAGGGCAAACGAGCGCTTCAACAACAGAATACGACGTTTGCGCATCTTATAGGCCGCCATCGTAGCGCCCCGTCGGCCCGTAGGGCCTCAGAGCCAACGTAGTTGGCGACGTAGGGGCTAAGCAAACTACGTTTGCAATGGCTAAGCGCGTCAGCGCGTCGCCAATCGAAGACGAGAGTAAAGAGTTCTACAAGACCTATTCCCACCAGAGTTGATGGCCCCTAAGCCAGGCCCTAAGCCGATGCCTTAGCCGGTTGATCCTGCGCCCCAAGAAGAGTTTTAAGAACAATCTTGGTGGAACTAAGATTTGGAGCCATCTTTCCCGGATGTAGAGGAGTTCAACAACTTGGATGGATGGTTTTTGGATGATCAGTAGGAAGAGATTTAAGAGTAGCCACCTTAGTAGCTGTCTTAGCCAGCGCCTTAGCCAGCGCCTTAGGAAGAGCTTTAAGAGCCGGTTTAGGATCGACCTGCGTATATGGATGCGAAGCTGGAATGGGATGAGGAATGGAGTGTGAATGACGGTAATCTAGATTTCGAGTGAATTCTTTTATACGCTCGCAGAGCGAGCTTGAAGCAGTTATGCTGCGACGGATAACATTAACGGTAATTGATCCATTAATGTATCTATTCTATCCGAAGAGAATGTGCAAGGCAGCAACGTGCCTTCGAACCAAAATCGTTGTGAAGTCTGTAAATATATGGGAACAGAGCATCTCTACAAAAGGAACGTTTGTTTGAGGTGTTAAACCCTTATATTGGGTGTAAAATTTCTATTTTGACGCCCGCAGAGTGGGCTTGAAGCAAATGCAGCACTTCGTGCTTAGGCAACTGCGTCGGCACGCAGTGCCTCTTAGCCTAGCTACGCTAGCGTCAGCGGAGCACCCACGAAGTGGCTAAGCAAACGCCATCGCAAATCTACGATTTGCTCTAAGGGGATCTATGATCCCCGTCGGAGAGGGCTTAGAGGTGCTTCGCACCGACTACGATGGCGCTGACTAAGCCCATGCTTGCATTTGCGACGGCCTTCGGCCTGAGCCATTGTTTCACAATGGCGACGTTCGCGCGTAGCGCTTAGTCAGCTCCGCTGACGTTATTTTTTTGGAATTAGGTAGTTATGCGCCACGTCCGAAGCATAGCGAAAGCGCTCCCCGTGAAAGGCGTTCATAGGGAGTAGGTAGTTATGCACCTCGGACCAAAGCATAATAATTTCTTATTGAGGCGTCAATGAGAGAGTCTCCCGAGACTATAAACTGGGCGTCTGATCTCCTGCAAGACGTTAAAAAAAGAGGGCGCGACTCTGGTGATATAAGAGTGTCCTCCCATGCCAAGACATTAAACTACATGGCTCTTATGCTGGTTTGATTATTCGAGCTTGTGCGAACAAGGTAGGAATAATCGGGTAGTCATGCAACCTTTGATCCAAAGCATGGTAAATTCTTATTGAGGGCGTCAATAAGAGAGTCTTCTCCAAGCATGACTATAAACTACTTGGCGCTTACCCTTTTGCTATTTCGGCTTGTGCGAGAACAAGGAGGAAATGGTGAAGGCCGTCATGCACCCCCGCCAAAGCATGATAATTTCTTATTGAAGGGACGTCAATAAGAGAGTTTACGAGGTTTTGATTATTACCCTTATCTTAACAAGGGGAAATAATCGGGTAGTCATGCAACCTTCGATCCAAAGCATGATAAATTCTTATTGAGGGCGTCAATGAGAGAGTCTGATCACCTGCAAGACTATAAAAAAAGAGGGCGCGACTCTGGTGATGTAAGAGCGACTGGCTTCGGCACGTCGTTAAACAAATTTTTTATATCAAGCGTAAAAATTTTATTTTCTAGTTCGCTCATTAGCCTAATGCGCTTACTCTTCCTCACAGAGCAGGCTAGGAGCCATAAATCGCATTTCTCCTTAAATAAATATCAATGCAATCGGCCCCTATATAACTTCCACCTATTTAAACGAAACATTTTATAATGGTCTGTGTTTTGATTGTTTTAATTGTTATAATTCTTATTTTGGACTTTCTTAACAAACGTTCCCTCATACTCATGATACAGAATTCTGCTAACGCGGCAATGTCGTCATTTGCCAAAATGATTATTCTAAATCTCAAATTCATGTGGCTCCCGCAAGTGAGATCAAACCTAAAACTAATTCGCTCATTACAAATCGACACTGAAACAATTATTTCATTCTTGTGTCAATTTTACGCACAAACTTGCAACGGCTATAACATCACCGAATATATCTTGCGCGGATATTAGAGCTACTCTGCTTAATAAGACGTTTAGGACGGGTCTTCTATGGCATAGTAAGCCGCTGAAGAAGAGAATTTGTATATGTGATAGACTTTGCTGTATATCTAATATACTCTCCTCAATATGACCGTCCGAGTCAAAAAATTTTTTACATAATTTAGTCTCACCGCCTAGTGAATAATCATTTAGGCTCACTGCCTAGTAGGTGGTTTTATTCGGCTCACTGCCTAGAAGGTAATTACTCGGCACATTTTTGCTCAATTACGTCAATGTCGCTTGCGTTAATGATTTTAGTTTTGCAACGGCATTAATTTTTGGCAAATATACTTGGGTCGATTAACTATTCGCTGATGGCACGTTTAATAATTTTGCTAAATAATATCCAGAAATAATCGTCATGTTTTCCAGGAAGGTATTTAGGGTCATAAATGTGAGTAAGTTCGTGAAGGAGAACATACATATTAAGATCGACATTTAAAACACCCTACTCGTCAGACAAACATAGTTTTATAAGATCTCCTTTGTTCTTAGTGTAAGCGAACTAATGTTGAATATATTGTTCAAATTTATTTAGACCTTGAATGTTGTTAAGTTTGTTGTTTAGGATGAACTACCATCTTTCCGAGTCAGTTCCTTCGATGGGGTTTTTAATTTGGTTTTGGACAAATAATTTTATGCGACGTTATAACTCTTAAACATTTGCTTTATCCTCTGGGGACAAGTCTTGGGTGTCCTCGCTTGATAGATTCACAAATTTTTCCTTTTAGTAGAACTCATTGAAGAAGGATTCTTCATGTGTCCAAAAGTCGTCGTAGTTTGTAAAACTCTCCACAACAGAAGTTTTGTCACCAAGCATTTTCTGCAAGGCATTTATGCGCCTTAACAGAGTGACAACAATAACAACAATTAATAAGACTATAAGGGCTTTTAATAAAATGTCCGACTTTTCTATGCTTATCATTCTAAATTTTATTCTCTTAAAACTTGTTTAGTTTAAAGGAAATTTTTTTGAAGAAAATCCATGTCTAATCTCTATGTCAAGGACATACTTCTAACGGAAACATACAAAAATTACAACTTCACTATTAAAGATGTTGAGGAAAAAACAATTGACGCAAAAACATTCTTAAACGTTTATAAATAGTTGTAAGAAAAACTTAAAACTCACATCACCGACAAGAAAAAAATGACCCAGGACGTAGTTAAGGATGCACTAAACGAAATACTGAACAAAATTGACCCAAATATTAAAACTCCCATAACCATTAAAACCACTGTCGAAGAGTCTAACACAAACTCATATTTGGAATTTATTAAAGATCTGATGTTTAGGTATATACTACTTGGGCTTAAAGACCCGGTATATTCGCAAGTGTTTAACATCGTTGATGATTAAACTGCTCTCACGATGGAATAAAAATTATAAGACACCAACTTTATCACCTTCATCAAGGAGACGATGTCAAGCGGTGCTCTAACTCCTGCCCAAAGCAAACATATATAATCTATACTTGATAAGATAAAAGTTAAGTAGTGATGATATTCCCTAGGAGGTTAAATCACTCAGAGGATATTCTTCCTCGGAAGATTGTGATACCACAAACAAAAAATAAGCCACCCCCATTAAATCACTCAGAGGATATAAAGTCTTCCATATCGGAAACTAATTTTTTATCGAAAATTTTAGCCTTAGTGCTAGACACCTTGCAGAAGGCAGTGAGCTCTGGCGTGAATTTCACTTTTGTGGTCTTCTCATACGCCTGATGAAGTTGATACGCGTCATCCGCATTCTGAGCGACGTAATTGCAGACTCGGTAAATTGGCTGTTCGACTTCATCAAGAGAAGCTGAGTTAGGATAATAGAACACATTATCGATTAACTCCTTATCCGTGTCCAAGATGTTTTACATTTCAAGTTGTTGCTGTGGTTTTGTCGTTTGGTATTTGATCTGGTATGGTAAAACATTTTCAATTATGTTCTCACACCATCCTTCCAGAATAATGTTGTTAGAGTCTGGCGTCAAACAATTGTTTAGGTATGACTGTATCACACCAGTGTCAATTATAGCGTCGTTAGATCTCTTCACTAGAGAAGAATATTTTCTATTGAAGTGGAACATAGACTGGTAATAAATTGGGAAAACTATCGCCATGACGACAGTGCCTAAAATAGCAATGCTGCTTAATACAATCACAGTTATCAATTGGTTCTTATACATGAGATTCTACATGAACTATTTATCAGTTTGTTGTATCGCAACTTACATTTTATTAACATTAAACTTTGTTCGCTTCAACATAATGGGCTTTAAACCCCTTTGATGAGAGTCTCCACGAAGTAGGCGTTTAAGCATCGGAGTATCACCGTGTAGCATAGCTACGTAAGTTGGCATAGTAGTAATTTAATTCCCAACAAAATATGTTAAACAAGAGTGCGTTTATATTGAGTTGTGTTGCTTTGGTTTTAACATCGGCTTTAATAATTTCCATCTCTGGTGTATTTGGTTCTGCGGTAAAACCGGATTATGTTTATAATGTCCTCGTTCGTAATATCAACACTGACATGTCTTCTAGTGTTGAGTTTTATAACGAAAACTGTGGAACATGGAACAACCAATACACTCTCAACATTGAAGAATTGCCACCAGAGAATGCATCAACTTACAATTATCAAATTTGCAAATTGTTGCATGACCAGTTTGCCGTAATACCTGTCTTAAATTCGAAAGCTTTATCTAAATAATTTTAGAGATTTTAGATCACACAATTTTTAGATAATCTGATACTCCTCAACACTGCTTCCTCGTGCGAATAGCAAATCGTCACGTTATGTGGTAAATGTGATTACTACCCCAAAGGTGTAAAATTCCCACCCGTATGTGATGACGACAAACAAACAACGCTTATAACAAACGAGCTTAGTGGAAAGCTGAGCATATATGCTAACTTGGGCATTTGAGCTCGTGATATGTGCGCCCAGTAGAAGGTTGAGCATATATGCCAATTTGGGTATCTGAGTTTAGGCATTTACGCCCAATAGAAAATAAAAAATTTGCACACAATAGGGTTTGAGCATATACGCTAATTTGGGTATTTGAGCTTGGACATTTTGCTTAGGCATTTGGCCTAGGCATTTACGCTGATAGAAAATTTAGTAAATATTAAACCCAATGTAGGGCTTTATTTTTTTTAATTCAGGTTAAAATGCCTTATCCATCTCAGAACAAGAAAGGACAACATTTTAACAAAAAACACACCCAAGGAGGTAGACCATAACCCTAGCGTAATTGTGCGCGTAGAGTTTAGGTCGTTATCGACGATAATTGTGTCGGCGATAAACCTTCGACCCTGACCATAGTAAATCAGTTGAAGAATGTTTATTTCACTTCTCCTGCTATGGCCCATGTGTTTAGATTTGTTAAAGGTGCTACAAACAAGGGCAAAGTTCAAATTAGCATGGCCCAATGCATTAACGCCCTTGACGTCATCAAAGACTACAGGATGCAATTTGAAGAATTGTTTGCCTACTATCACAAGCCTGGTCAAACATACGAGTATCCCAGGATCTCATTCAAATTTGCCACAGATGAACAGAGAAGAATAAAAGAGTATCCTCTCCCGAAAGAGAATATACAATTCTTCATCACGGTCGACGGTGATATGAATTTGCATAAATTCGTTTTACCAAACCAAACAATCGGCCCTTTGCGTATCATCTACTCTCATGAGCAAACGTCAATCGACGAAATACGAGAAAAGGATAATAAAACTGACAAATATAATCATTTCATCGCATACGATGCCGATGAAAATAATTATTCTCAGTTTTACCGATGTGTTTATGTTGATGCTGACGGTGCTAAACATGAGGCCCCGTGGCACATGTTGGATAGAAATCCGGAATGCTGCTCGTTTGAGCTTGTTGATTACAGCACGGCTGCTTCAGAAGAGTTCAACATGAATCTTCGTTAAGAAGCAATATCCTCTTATAAGATCAAATTACCTTCTGAAAGGTATAAGTATCTCAAACAGACGTATATCAGAGTGTATGCGTTCACTAAACACCAATTAATTTGGGAGTTTTACAAGGAGAGGACTGTATTCAGCAGTGATCAGATCAATGAGTGCATTGACGTAATCATCGAGTTGATTGAAACCGTTGGCGGTAGTTTCAAGTAAATATTTGATTCTATCATGGGACGTTTCGAGGAGTCTGATCGTTTCGAACGTAATTACTTCTAAAACGCCATCATTGAATTAGTCAAGGAGACTATCAACGAACACGTTGAAAAATCCGAGACTGATAAAGAAAACGGATATCTTCTGAAAGAGGGTTTCAGCACTCTTGATACGGTTATACTCACCGCTAAAAACGCATTGGCTAATCATAGGACAATCGTAAAAGGTGATGCATCTTCTGACGTGTTATAGTAGTCTAAAACTGCTATAAAGCAAAGGGTTGAGGAGTCTAAAATCGCTATACAGCAAATGGTCGAGAAATCCAAAGACGACAAAATAGAATGTTATACGGCAAATCCCTATAACGCTGGACAAGTCTATAAACGAATGTTAAGACGGTCTATTGGTTTTGAAACCTTTGAAGTGCTTATGGGTAGATATAACAAACACGCTCTTGGTTCTCCAAACATTGCAAAAGATTGGTTCATTGTAAGATTTGGTGAAGAGTGTTTGCCAATTCTCGACAAATTGCACTCTATTGGTGAAAACCATAGAAAGACGATCCAGAAGATACGACAAGACTTCGGTAGTAAATGTTATTACAATAACACTTACAGAGTCGAAGAATTAGCTCTCATAGAGGATCTTCGCGAACCTTTGAAGCTAATGGAAGCTATTTACCTTAGGCAATACGTGACCAGCTTCTCTAAATCTGATGCAGAACAAAGAGACTGTTTATTCAAGGTTTTCAAAACGTTCTCATACAATGTCATATATGCTTTGGAGATTCGAAAATTATTCATCGAAGCAAATTATGATTTGAGTAGAGTCGATACAACTGTAATCAATTGTGATACGTCTTGTGATAATCCCGCAGAAATGCAATCCATGTATCTTCCGATGATTCGCGATTTCGAGCTTATATTCACCCAAGTTTCTAGAACTTACAACAACACCTAACCTTATTCAGGTCTCTTCCCAGAATTGACTGAGCAAGAGAAAAAAATTATTAAAGCGTTTGTGTTGTAGTTCATTAAGTGAATTGAGTGAGCAAATTGTCTTCTTCGCAAGCAATGACCACATTGCTTCACCAGGTTATGGTTCTTGAACCCCGCTGACGCTCGCGGAGCGAGCTTAGAGCCAAACGAAGTTTGGCGACGCCACTTCGTGGGCTGGTATGAAAACGGAACAACTGACAAGGTCGGGTCAGATATTATTGGGTCAAGCCCAAAAAATATGGTTCTACACTTCAATGCTAGTGTAGCGCCCCGCAAAACATTATATTGTATGTAAAATTTCTACTTAATAGAAAATTTCCTATCGAGTGTAAATTTTTTTTACCTTTACCCACCCTACATGGGCGGGCGTCGCCAATCAGAGATTGGCTCCTAGCTCGCAAAGCGAGCTCACTCCTGGATGACGGTTCTATAACGTAGCACATTCTACATTTGAACATATGTTGAGATCTGTTTAATTGTTTCATGCCGTGGGTTATAATACAATTAATCATCAAATACATAATTTACAATAAACGACTCCAACAAATTCTCCGAGTCTGGCTTCGTGGTTAAGATATACTCTATCGCTTCTTTTGCTTGTTTCTCAGTAATAACGGTAGTTAAGTAATTAATCTTCGTGTGGTATAATTTCAATTATTAACTCTTTCCCACGTTTATATGTAATTTGGAGTATAGTTTATTCACATCCTATTTGGTTGCTTTTGGCAATTCCTCCAGTAAAACACTTTTGTTGTTGAACACGATAATGGCAGCAACTTCACTAGTAGATAAATCAATATTTGAATCAACAGACAGGGATGGATCTTCTTTAACAATCGTATTACTTAAAACATACGAATTAGCATAATCTATCTTCTCTGGTTATTTGTAATAAACATAAACATTATATTGTTTATAACCTATAACATCCTTATCCTAATTCAAGAGATACACTTAATCATAAGTGGATTTTTGGGTGTATGGTTCAGATATTTTTTGTTTAGGAGATATGATGCCAATGATGTTATTTTACTTGGTGATATACACATCCTTTTTTAGATACTTTGTTTAAACGAACTCATCATTAAACTCGTATCCTTCAACAAACTTATTAATGGTCTTGTCAAATACAAAACTCAATTTATGAAGATCATATCCTCTCATCAAGTTAGATGAACTTTGTTTATCGCTCACCGGTTAAGTAGGAGTTTGTTTATCGCTCTCTGTTTAGGTCGGGCTTTGTTTGCCTCTACCTAATTATATCTCTCCTAATTGCTGTTAATACGTTATCAACGTGAAGAACTATTACTAATAAACCAAGACTAGATAATCGTATTCTGGCTAATACCCATGAACGTAATACTACTTTAGTTCTATGTCGTAAAATACTGCGTTGTCTAGTTATATACTCTAACCGTTAGCGACGGACGCCAACCAGTCATTATCCCACGGCGCATCATCGGATATTTGGCGATACTCGGCTAAAGATATCTTCTTATCTTTCTTCATAATCAACTTTAATAGGAAAGTTGTGTTAGGGAATATTTTGTATAACTCTTACGGTAAGATGGTGTATTATCCGGGTATAATTGCCTCATATTTTAAAAACAGATTCGGTTTCTCTTAAATCAAGCCTTGTATCTTGTTGTAGAGGAGTTTTTCAAACGCATCATTTAGGTGGAAGTGCCTATAAATGTCATACAACCTATAAACGTTTTATACGGTCGCTTTAATTGGCATTTATTGACACTTGTAATAATAGAGTGGATATGTTTAACCATCCTCCTAAAACTCTATATCCATCCTAGTGAAATTTAAATAGGGATAGCTTTTATTACAGAAGAATCTAAATCCGTCAATTAGGTAGCCTTACACTGACATGGTATTTTGGATGCTCACAATAGCATCGTTCTCCTAATAAACATCTTCACTAGCAAGCGAGTCTTTTAAACTTGGGTCGTAAATGATACTTGGTCTCTTTTTCATACTCTCTAACTGGTGTTCGAAATTTGAAATTTGCGTATTACCAAACTCTAATGGTGAGATGACTTGCAAAGTGTTCAAATCACTTATTGCTTACACTTATACAAAGTTGCCACAATTTTAACAAATACGGAAATACTTCTTCACCAAATCAAGATCGTCCGAAATAGTTGAGAAGAAGAGTGTAGAGTATCTAGTGTATATAGAAACGACAATATCACTCAGAAAATCTATTTTGTAATTTGTGTTAGATAGCTTTTATATTTCGAAGTGGTCTGAAAAGTTCATCATGAATTAAGAATGATCATATTGCAAATGTTATTATACCTCAAAGTAAGATTTAACAAATTTTTTAATATCCATCTACAATGGAACGATTTGAATAACTTTTTAGAGCTTCTATTTCGATGAATCAAACACTAAATCTGAAGTTAAACTAAAAACATACAAATAATTCCCCTAAATAATTTATGTCTAAACAATACCATCTTGCTTATAAACTAGAGAAAATGCACTCTAACCAAAATTTGGATAAATTGTCAAAGTCTTTAAACTCCAATAAATCGGACACTTAACATTAGTTTCATACTAGACACATATAATATTGTCGGTCAGCTCGATGTTGTTGAACAAGTCCTTATAACTAAATATCTTATTATCTATCTCATAAACATCTATCTAATAAACTGGTGTCAAAATTTGTTTTGAGGACGGAGGCTCGAACGAATATAATTTAAAAATGTTTTAAAAGTATTCAAATTATTCATATAAATTCTTCCTATAAATCGGTTCAAGATCCTATCTCTCATCCAAAATATATTCTTTATATTCTTTAGAAGTCTCTAAAAGATCAAACCCGAAGAAGAATTTAACAAATATTTTAAACAATTCATGATCAAAACGATCACTCATATACCAATTCACCTCCACCGATTTCGCGTTATGCTCGAAATTGTATGCCGGAAAACCGGAGTCTAGGGTTATCTCATTAGAAGAAGATCTTGACTTGGCCTAAGTTGATGCATCCCCAAATGGCTAAGCATCATCGAATGGCTAAGCACCATCAAACGGTTGAGCATCCCCAAATGGATTGTCCTAGTCTGCCGTTTTGGTTTCTGGCGTTTTAGCTTCTGACTCCGTTTTCTCTTTCTCAGTTTTAGCTTTTTCAGTTTTTGCTTTCTCCGTTTTAGCCTTCTCAGCTTTCGCTTTTGGGTTGAAAACAACTTTAATGTTTTTATCTCCCACCTTAACGGAGATAGTGTATTCGTCGAATGGACCTTCATATATGAGTTATTCCTTTACAGTGATTTATTCATTCTTCTTTGGCTTGGCAGCACCTTATTGATTTTAGTAGAGTGGATATTCTCTATTAAACATTTTTTTAGATTATTTCTATTTAGAAAGCCGTTTTGAAAAAATATTCCTTTCATATGGATGCTTAGTTAAACGCTAACGCCAGTTAGACACCGAATGCTAACGCTAGTTAGACACTGAGCGCTCAATTAAACGTTTCATACGTCAAGATATCAACTATCTTTTCAAAGTCTTATTATTGGGATTCTGCTTTAGATTTATTCTTCTACATGAACTGTCTAAACAAAGCATACTTCCTAGGGTCATGATTGTCCTTAAGCATTGACTTGAATAAATTTTCATTCATAGAATGTTTTTAAAGAGCAATTCGTCTATAAATTTCATGTTTAAGGTAATATAACTAAATATCTAACACTAAATCTAAAATGATTGTAGGGAATTCTTAATACAACTCTGTCTGTTAGTTGATAACTTTCTAGGCGAATTCCTTTGGGCAGTTGAGTAAGAGTTGTAAAAGTGTCTTAAATTCTTACATGCGGCACACTATGAAATAGTTATAATAATTTTATCTCAATTACTAGTCTTGCATTTTGTGTATAACAGGATACGTCTTAACATAATCTGGGAAGGCGTTAATGATTGCTTACACCCTATGAGGTTCGGATATGAGCATAAACTTTTATAATACGCTCTACTTTTCCTCTTCGCTTAGAACGAACTTTGTTTTAAAATCTGGAACGTAATAAGCAAACAATCCAATGTGCTTCCACAAGATAGTCTAAAATACTATGTCATCATTTATCTCAGGTAATTCAATGTCCATATCAACAAATGAGACTGGCACAGTGTGCATTTAACAAGCCTTCATTTTGGTTAAGCGCCCAATTAACCCCATTGTCCGAATAGTAATATCATCCTCGTTTGTTAAAGATTGTTTTATAAACTGGATGGCCTGTGTTGAAACTTCTGCGCGCTCAGTTTAAGACAACTTTCGCTAAGTGTCTGCTTAATCAGCAGCGCCATCAGCCGTGAGGTATTTGTTCAGATAATCCTTAGACTTGTAATAATCTAAAATCATCTTCTTAGTCTCTTTATCAGTTTGGGCGAACTACTTAACGAGATTGTTTATTAGATACACTCTCTCAACGGAGTTTTAAACTTCCATCTAAAACTCTTTCTTCAAATACTTGTTAAACTGTTCTTTAAAGTTGAATTTTTACTCACTTGGTTTGGTTTAAGATGTAGAAGACATTGTTTGTTTAAAACATATAAAAAATGTCCTAAACAATAGACCCAAATGACATTATTCGGTGTAAGAACATTGAACGTCTCGCTATTATGTTTATATCAAACTTTACACCCCCAGAGCACATCACCCTAAAATAAAACAACATAACGCAAACAATCAAAGGCTACATAGAAGGGTAGTTTGTGCTTTACATTGATGCGACTAATCACATACTTATTTTTAGTCCTCATCTTTAACAATTGTTCATTAAATACAACTTTGGTAAAAATGTAATAATTGTGTCCGAGGCATCCTCCGAAAAAATAAAACTCCTCTAAGACATGAGCCAAGTTGTTGATGCCGAACAAAATATTTCCTTTGTGATTTATAAGAATGGTTAATTCTTACTTTGAGCGTGGTAAAAATTTTCCCACAATAAACATTCTTCTCTTCAAGTGTAAAATTTGTCTCCTCCAAAAAACAAAACTCTTCGGCATAAGCCAAGTCATTGATGCCAAAATTTTTACTTTAAGGGGAATTACTTTCTTCAATAACTATTCTTCTCCTCTAAAAATAATTTTTTAAACTCACACAGTTATCTCGACCACACTCACGTTAGTGCCATACGTGGCCTGCGTTCCGAAGATTTAACTACTAACTGGATCGACCATGTCGTTGGTGCGTTCGTTTAGAAGCTGTTGCTAAATGAAATACGAACCTTCTTCATAGATGATATTTTAGATTAGATTTCGACTGTCTAAATGTTTATAAGTGTTTCTACTAAACGCTCTGTATTGGCCATCTATGGTAAGTTGGTTAGAAATGATGTGTATGTGGGTTTTTTCTAAATTGGCGATATCGTCAGTTAATTCTGACACTTTGAGCAACTCCTTAAAGAGTTTATTCCTCTGGTAGTAAATACCAAACTCCGGAATATCTGGCTCTGAAAGGTAAATCGTGTCCGGGTCTATTTCCTTAAAGCGATATACGTCTTGGGGATCTTTAACGTTGCCGTAAATATAGCCATCATCCTCATACAAGTTGAAAACTATATTAGAGCCAAATATGGTTTATTTAATGGAGTCTATTTAGTCGATGATATTTACGTCGAAGCCATAAGATAAGACTACTTTTTCGTCTTCTAGGCGCAGCCCAAATTTAACGTAATTTAATTGCAATTGGTCTATTATGTCTTTTATGTTAATGTCGTAGTGTGCTAGGATGTCAATAGACATAGAAATTTCTAAGACAAACAATTTATTGTAGATGAAGTATTAATAAGATGGATTGAAGTCAGTTAAGTAAAATGTTTAATACTTCTTAATGAAATCGTCAATGTTATAACAGTCTAACAACTTGCATCCAAAAACAATCGGCGATGTCGTGTGATCGATAAGTGCTTTAAGTCTCTTAGACTGGGTGAATTCTTGAATCTTAATAACTTGGCCATTCTTACCGGCCTTCTTATGGATGGCGTGCAACACAGCCTGAGTCATAGGACGACCAAATGAAAGTGCGGCTTTACCTCCAATAGCTTCTCCAGCTGGACAATTCGAGGTGCGGACTAATGACCTAAATATCTCACTCTCCTCTGATAATTTTTTGCTCTTTGAGGGTTTTACATCGCCGAAGAGTAAGAAGTAGTTGTATAAGTTTCTATTCTTAATAAGCAAACTTTGTTTAAGCATATCACTCTAGTTGGCACATATGTTGTAGTTTAGAATATATTTTAGATCATCTTCTGTTATAGGGTGATTCCACTCGAACGGAATTGCCATCTGTGGCTCACTCTTTGAGGCAGGGAATGAGCGAGTCGCATCCCAATATCGCTAACACTCTAAAATGTAATTCACGGCGTCGTCTCTCAGCTCGGAGCTCAAGTGTGAAAAGTGTTTCTTTAATTCGCTTTCGTCCATCTTGAAGAAACTACCGATATTCTTCACGACGTAGTATCTAGGGTCGTAATTGCCGACACCATATCCGAGGTTAAGCACGATCTGCTAAGACATCACTATACCATCGAAACTCATATAGATAGCATCCAAACCTTTAGAAAGACGTCTAGACAGATAACCCGCATCTGGTGTTGAATTCTTCTTATCGTACAATTACTTACGTCCTTCTATGTTCTCATAAAACGTGCCCGTGTTATCCATGCCAGTAGCGAAACAGTCATACACGAAGCCTTGTGTTTCTGGTCTAAAATCAAACTTCTTAAAGCAAGGGAACACTCTCACAGGGTTTGTAATTCTTGTCCCATCTGCATTCTTCTTCTAGCCGATATACATACAGCAGGCGCGCATTTAATCACTGAACGACTTTTCAACCGCCGAATTATAAAATTGTTCGTTATTTGGATAATTGGGATCTTTAATTTTCAGAGACTACATAAGGATGTCCATTTAGATGAACATTTAATAGGACTGGGATATGATGATATAGCTCTCAAAGTATTAATTAGGATCCATGCCAATAGGAGTGTTAAATTTGCCAGTGTAAAAATTCTCAATTAGGTCCAATTATTACTTGCGCTACTCCTTGGTGTATTTGTCGATGACATCCTTGTTAATGTCGAAGATGTTAGTGTATAAAGTAGAGCCACAAATTTCGTTAGCGTTATAGCAAATGTCCAGGATATTGTCAATAAGGTGCATGCTCTCTACCGAAGTGTATTCCTTGGCGATTTGCGTCAAGAATTTCGAATTAGCTGCTGCGAGCTCGGCATCGATCTTCTTAAATTTACCCTTCTCTATTATGATCTTGCCGTTGTCAAAGTCTTTTAAGTTTTTAGGAATAACTGCATTTAGCTAATCCTTAAACAGGTCAAAGTGTTGTTATAAATTATATATGCCCACTTTAAGGTCTTTTGCCCCACCAATGATGTTAAGGCCGTTTTCATAGCTGATGAATTGTCTAGGCACACTTTAAAGGCAAATGTTTTCAATGCGGCTACGCCAGTTGTAAGGGAAGAATAATTACATTTCATCACCGTCGAAATCGGCCGTCATCTTATCAATCACAGACATGTTAAACTAAATCTGCTTTGCGTCCTTTAAAACCACTTTGTGCATGCCGAACGACTCCTCTGCGATAGACGGGTATCTGTTTGTTAAAGCAGCATCGCCATTTAACACTTGCCTATACACAATATCACCCGGTTGAACGAGCTCCATAATAGCCTGTTTATTGGCTTCCTTTATTTTTATCATGTCGATGGACTTTTCAATATCTCTCTACGAGACGAAATATTTAACACAGGGATAGTTAGGGAAACTTTCTATTAACTTTTTGATGTGCTGTAAGTTTTAAACATTCACTTAAACGGGCACTGTGATATTCTCTGCCACGTATTGAGGGCATGTGAGTTCATCACATTTAAGATAAGGATCACCACCTACGACAGTTCTAGCGGATTTATTTACACGAATGCCATTCATGTTATTTCTAAAGAATCCTTTCTTTGGGGTAGCGCGCGATAATAATGAAATCGACTAGTTGGTGGATTGCAACCCGATAAACTATTAAAGGTTTGAGTCAGAGTGGTTCGACATTAGAAGATAAATTGTTATATTAAACTGAGCAAAAATACGTTATTATAGATTGTCTTTAAAATTGAGCATAATCATATCTTTGGACTATTCTTGAATCTCTTAAAGTGTGAGCTGATATTTAAATAGCTTTCCGTAAACCGTATTCATGTAATTAATTTCACCCAACTCTATTTATGACACTCTAAATTGTTGGCTTACAACTGGCACATTTCTATGCACGAACTACAACAGGGCATTATTATCTACTCCTAAACCTGATGCGTTCTCTATTACTATCTTCTCTAATATCTTCTAAACGAATACAGGATGCAAAATAATCTCGCTAGCTGTGACATTCACTATTTGCTTTGAATTTGTGATAAGCTGTTTCTGGAGTTGCATACATGTCGCTCGATCCACTTTAAATCCCACTAGCACCTTTTCCACAAACAATGGTTGAATTAGGTTAAAGTCCTCTAAACAATGTTCGCACTTTCGATTTATACTAGTGCCTTTTGGTTGCTCATTATAGAGTAAGCAGTTTGTGCATATTTTTCCAAGTAGAGCAATAATTTTGTTCTATAGCATTGGGTTATAATACCAGAAAGTTTAAATATAACCATTATGCCCGATGCATGTTGGGAAAGTGTTCCCGCAAGTTTAACATACCTGTTGCTTGGAAGTCGAGCCCAACTTAGGGCTGATCAAATCTTCTTACGTGGTTGCTTTTAAAACTGATTATTATTCTATCTCTTCATCTGTGAGTGTAAATATCTTATACATATTGGATTTTATTAAAAAAATGTTTCAATAAGTGTTATTTTTTCGATAGATGTTATTTTAAAGTATTCTTTTTAAAGTATTCTTCTTCGATAAGTGTTCTTTTAAAGTATTCTTCTTTGATAGGTATTCTTTTAAAGTATTCTTCTTCGATAAATATTATTTTAAAGTATTCTTTTAAAGTGCTCTTTTTTCGATAAATATTATTTTCAGTAAATGTTATTTTTTTAAAAATAGACGTTTATGAACAAATCTAACACTTACCCAGAATCTGATAGCATCATTGTAGATGATGCTCACGAAGTGGGTTTAGAGCCACAAAGCGGTGACGCTCCTTCCAGAGTAGGCTATGAGGCGCTTTGCACCGACAACCAATGCTAGGAGTCTCTTACGGTTGATGAACAAGAAGAGCAATAGCTTAGGTTTTTAAATTCTTAACTTAAAACTATTTATGAGTTAGAGAAAGAATTACAACGAGACGTTCTTGAGTTAAACAAAGACATTGAAGAAATAAAAGGTGATATTCACCTCTGTGAAATGCTTTGTGCAAAAGGCTTTATAGGAGATGAGCAAAAAAGTGCGCCCGTAAAAGCACAACTATAAAGTTTATATGATGAGTTGAAACAAAGACGTTATGAATTGTTCATTTGTAAATAAGAAGGTGCAAAATATACTTAACACGCTAATAACATAAATGAACAAATTAAAAAAATCTAAAACCCATCGCCATATTATTATAAGCGAGTGTGAATATTTTTAGGACTGCTTTTGAGTTGTAAGAAAATTTAAAACCCTCTCTATTGGGTATGACCAAGTGAGATTGTTTTTTAGGGTTCAAGAGTGATTAAAAATTTAAAACACTCTCTCTGTTGCACGACCAAGTGGGATTGTTTTTTGGGCTGCTTTCAACAAAATAAAATGGACACCTTTACAAAATGCGTCATAGTAGTCATGATAATTCTTGTCATCTACTCATATATAACATACAAACCGGCTTTAATTAAATTCACTCTCTAAAAGGAAAACATTAGACCCGGCTCTATCCTCCTACCAGAGTAATCCGTAGAGCCGTATCACTATTTAGACATATAACCCAGTCCAAAATATGGACCAGATTACATACACATAAAGATGATGCCCAAGAACATGTTCAACTAGCTCAAGTTCATACTCTCAAACTATAAAGACAATCTCCAAAAGGGGAACATAGGCTACGTGTTGCGTATGTTTAGTCCAGTCTTTAATATAAATCTCCTCTACGACCAATAAATGTATTACTACTTAAAAGACTCTCTTGGCAATATCGTTAAGCCTATGGGTGTTAGCCTATATAACAATGGTAAGGAAATCATTTTAGAGCTTGGCTCTAAGCTCACGTAATGAGCAAATGTCAATTGGAGGCAATTGCTGACGTTCGCGCGTAGCGGAAATCGAAGACGCTCGCCAAACGAAGTCGCCCACGAAGTGAGCTAAGCCATCTCCGATGCTGACGGCCTTCGGCCTTGGAGCAGCTACGTCGCCACGAAGTGGCTCTAAGCTCACTACGTGAGCGTCTGCGACGTTATTTTTTAAGTATTGCCAGCATGCAGGCTCTACCCGTCATGCAGCACCACAATCCCCCCATTGAACCTGATAATACACCGGGCAATGCTCAACAAGAAGACAGATAGGATAATGGCTACGATGATCTCCCGTTAGACGAACTCGTTGCTTTAGCTCCCCGCCGTATCGATCCAATCGATGTCCTATGGCGCTTTCTGAATCCCCCTCCTGGCAATTTCTATCATCGTGTCGCGGCTATAGTAGTTCGCGCCATTAGGCGCAGGCAAAATAGACGTGATATGAGGTAGGAGAACCGAGAGCTTCGACGCAGGAGAAGAGCAGAAAGACGTGCCGCAGGTCTGTGAGCAAAATGGTGGCTGGACATGTATAGAGGCAGGTTTTAGGCAGGCCTGAATCATGTTTGGTTTCCATCTGGTGTATTTTTCAGGTGATTGTTAGGCGCACCGTAGGCTGGTAGAAATACTAAGCTGAAACGGCTAACGACACTACGCCCGATAGTGTTATAAATATTAAGGCCCTCTGTCGTCGCCTCCGTAGCGCCCACGAAGTGGGCTAAGCAAACTTCGTTTGCGGAAGGCTCCTAGCCCAGCTAGCTGGGCGTCAGCGCCGTGGTGTGTTGGTTCGCAGGCGACATCGGAGACAAACCGATCAAATGTGGCAGCTGTGCCGGAACAGCCGTGATTCCCTAGAGCGCATTAGCTGGGACGTTGATCTTTGTCGATAAAAGATTCCTTTATATTGGACGTAAATTTTTTATTTTCTAGTCCACAGAGTGGCCGTCAAAATGAAATTTTTGCCAAGTGTAAATTTTCTATTGGGCGTAATTTTCTAGCCCGTGTAATTTTTTCATTTTACCAAGCGTAATTTTCCACTCTCTTCCACGAGGCGAACTGTATAATTTTAGAATAAAAATGAGCTCTAAAAGTTCTAAGTCTAACAATTTTGACTCTATATTCATTTGTCCAGGTTGTCATAACGTCATCATTAATGAGATTGTTAATAACAAGCTTGTATGTCAATTCTGTAAAAAGAGCCAAGAAATTGATCCCAAGTAAAAAATACTCATCCTGGAAGACGTCGTTAATGATGACCTCCCAGAATACTTAAAACTTTACAAATAGGATCCAACCGTGGGCGATTACATTATCTACAAGAATAAGCGCATATATTTGAAAGATTTGTGATTACTGTTTCACTCTCCTCTGAATCACTATTTTATTTTTTCGCCCATGTTGAATTTTATTTACTCCTCTAATCATTATTTTCACTCTCCTCTGAATCATTGTTTTATTTTTTCGCCCATGTTGAATTTTATTTACTCCTCTAATCATTATTTTCACTCTCCTCTGAATCATTGTTTTATTTTTTGCTCATATTACATCTACTCTATCGTGTCTTAATTTATTTATACCCACTGCTATTGTAAAGCGGAGAAATCGAAAAATCGTTAAAACGGATTAAAGATATGTTCGGTATCCATTTCTTATTATCTGTCCATGTCTTCAAATTGTTAGCGCACCATATAAACATATCGCTTGTCTTAAGCAAGGATATACTAAACGAATTTAACTTGCTCGGCTTTCAAGACACTCTTCTTTAGGCGTATGATCGTGTCATATTTAAAAATGGGCAAAGTGTTAAACTTACCAAAACCCTAGAAATATTTTTAAATAAATTTTTTTCTGGGAGATGGTATGTGTGTAATCTGTTTAACCGTGTCAAGTATTTTTAACTCACTTAATTCACAATTACAACTTATTTAAATGAAACTATCCACGACATCTAATTACGAATACAAGTCATACAAAATATTGTTCCAGTCAATTGATGTTTTTAAAAGATCGTTATTATGCAAAAAGCCTAATCCACCTAAAAGACAAGACTGATAATCAACCACTTAATACATCTCCTAAACTATTCTATCAGCCTCGAGTTTAGAGTATAGCTGTTTTTATCGCTTGATGAATTTATCTTTGAACTCCTCTAAACGTTCTATAGGGAGGATGATAGATAAACACATCCCACCATATGCGTGTGTGGCGCCGTTAGGCGCTTTAATGTTTAACTATTGCACCTCTTTCTAGTTGAAGCTCAACAAACAATGTTCTAGGAAGTGCAACAAATTAAAAGACTAATACATCATTTTTGAGATGGGCAGTTAGAAATTAATGTCCAAGCGAATTAAGTTATCTAACCAGAGTGAATTCTTTTCTGTTAAAACGTGTAAATTAAAGTTTTGGTGTTCCGGTGTGGTGCTTTAAACAGTGTAAGACTTTAAAACAAAATGAGGTGATATTAGTCTTCTCTCTTGGGATCTTTAAGAGATAAAACTTATTTTATGTTCTCTTAAACTAATCTCTTTTAAACAATCCTTCTTAACGAAATTAGAAGTTTAATAAATTTAAATATCAACACACATATTTAAGTCTCTCAGATTTTAAAGGTCAGGATCTTAATAGCGCCCCACGAAATAAAGGTCCGCATAAGATATTTGCCCTGACCAGTTTTTCCAAGTCTCTTAAAGTTTGGATCGCTTTTACTCGAACCATGTCTTAAAATCTTAGAAGATAAACATTTAAGAGGTGAAAGTTATTACAAATTTCGTCTTTTAGAAATTACACTCCTTCGACATGGGTTAGTAAAACAGCCCAAACAAAACGGACATCTCTATGGTGATGCATTTTTGGATTGCTTTTTAAAGTTAAACGTTTGTTAATACTTTTTAAGCCTTGTGGTTAATTTAAACAATTGTCTTTAAATATAGTTGATTTTCCGAATCAACAGGCATTTTATTTTTCGTTTAAACGCAGTTTATTTTTTGTTCAAACACAGTTTATGAGACATAAAAATGTTTGAACCATATTTAACAATCTACTACAACAAGGATTGTGAATAAGAAGTAGAATAATATTTGAGATATAATTCAGATAAATAATTAATAGTTCTTGGGTTAATAAAATTCGTTCAAAACAATCTCATTAAAAAATATTGTTTAAGTTTGTTCAACTAATACGTCGTCTAAACAAATTCATTTATGGAGTGCATTGAACTATTCTATCCTTCTGTTAGGTCCAACAAATCGGACCAATATAATACGCCCTCATTTTAGTTCAAGGACCAAACTCAAAGAGAACAACCTCTTATGCCAACCTTCTCTAACAACGTCGGCTAGGACGTTCTCCGTTATAAAGACTGACCCTCGTTTTAGTTTAAAGACCAAACTTAAGGAAAACAACCTCTTATGCCAACCTTCTCTAACAACGTCGGCTAGGACGTTCTCCGTTATAAAGACTGACCCTTGGGTTATAACTGTATTTTTTTCAAAGAAATGTCTAACGTTTATTACTCTACTCCTAAAACCACTAAACATAATTACTTCTCTTTCATGGAATTGTCGGATGATGAAATCGTTCCTTATCTCGACTCAAAACGCAAACAGCAATATGAAAAAGAAAGTCTAATTCCAAGCCCATACTTACCCAGCTTTTAAAAGGGCGTTTAAATATGTGAAGAGTATCCTCCTCTACAAGGTGAATGTGATGATAGTATCATGTTCCCCTTAGAGCTGTGAGGACAAAACAAATTTTTTTTGCTCTCAGGGTCGCCTAGTTAAAAAAGAGTAATGCCATTTGCTCGTCTCTTTGTGCTCATCCTTTTGTCGCCTTTCTTTGGAGGCGGCGTCGGAGAGCAATGTAGTTGGGCGTCGGCATTGTTTCACAATGCCTCTAAGCCTCCTTCGTGGGCGTCGCCTAGTTAAAAAAGAGTAATGTCTTTATCACCTCTTTTGCTCGCTCCACGAAATGGGCTTAGAGCCAGTCGCAAACTACGTCGCAGCATAGCGCCCACTTCGTGGGCTAAGCCATCTCCGATGGCGGCTGCTCCTAGGGTCGTCACGATGCGAAGCGGCAAACGCCTAGCTACGCTAGGCTTAGAGGTGCTTCGCACCGACGTAGTTGCCTAAGCACTACGTGCTGCATCGCTAAGCCCGCAGAGCGGGCGTCAAGTTTCACTTGACTCCCATAGCCTCCTTCGGAGGCTTACTACACTTATTTTTTTTATGTAAAGATGTTGAATAAGTTTATATCCAATTATTTTGAGTATTTCCCTCAGACTGATTGCATATTAAACAATTACAACTAATTTTTATAAAACATGTCCTCCATAATACAATGTTTTAATTTCGAATACACTTACAAAAACAACTTCGACTAAATTATTACTATTGTTTATCAACTAGAAGACGTGTCTCATGAAATAAACTAAATCACGAAAGAAGATGTAATCAACGCCTAATAATGTCGAGACAGAGAAACTGACTTAATGCAAAAGTTCTTATTTGACATGACCTTTAAGATATACTACCATCCGAAAGATGGGTCAGAGGTGCAAGTCAAAACAATTAAGTCCAAGAATAGGTTCAAGTTTGAAATACCTATACTCTCTCTCACCTACAACGATGTGATTCGCCAAATGAGCGATTTAGAGCGTTGGTAAAACGGCATCGACATAAATCTTGTCGGTGGTGATTTAATTCTTGCCGGTGTGAAATATATACTCCCCAATTTGTGGAGTTTCCCGTTTAACAAGCCAATTGTCGTCACAGCTGACAAGAATTAATAAGTGGTCCGTGCCGAGTATTTGCGCTAAACAAATCCTATCTTTGGTAATTCATACTATATCGCTTACCATATCGTTGTCGATAAAAACAGCAACCCTGATATTGTGGTCTATCTCAAATAAAACCACGACCAGCGTTTTAACAAAGACAACAAGAAAACCACACCCGTTTATATCCCCATATTATTACTCTTCTACGTTTATGGCATCGAAAACGATGAACAGTTCTTAAAGATATGCAACAAAAACAACAACGTATCTTATGGGCTCTTTCTCTTGAACGCCATTCGTTATGGCCAATATCATACTCGCTTACAGTAAATGTATCCCGACTTTAGATCAAAGGCCAAAGAATATCTCGCCTAGTATATTCTTATTCCTGACTATTGTGACCATATCACGGCGATATTAGAGAAATACGTTCATCCTATTAATAACAAGTTCTTTATCGTCCTTTAAGACGTAATCTATAAAATGTATAAAGTCTATAAAGACCCGTCTACGCAGTTTGACAAAGACTCTCTCTAAAATAAGCGAGTCAAAACTGTTGCCGAATAAGTTGTAGAATAATTGCGTTCTAGAATGGCTGAGAATTACAAACAAGAGATGCACAACCTAGAATAAGACAAATTTAAAACTACCCCATTCGAGGAGATGCACACCTTGCAATCCACCCTTGAAAACAGTGCCTAGAACTATTCCACTAAAATTACAAAAACTATGAAGCGTTCATTCACTTCGCCAAATAGTTCTATTTAGTCTTCTTGTCTTCGCAAAGTTTAAAACGAATACAAGTTTGTAAATTACGATCTCATCTAAAAACGCGAAATCGTAATTCGAGCAGAAGGCAAAGGCAAGATCACATGGCATTAGCGCAAGGTTTAAAATTCGTTCTTTGGGTTCATCGACCCTGTTCAAACTCCAGAAGCTGGTGATAATGTCGGACGTTATCTCTCTCCAACGATATACGCTTAGATAACTTGTGGCCAAGATCCAAAAATAGTGCAAGATTACTTGGACAGCAACGAACTCTTTATCAAGGACACATGCATTTAGGACCTGATTGATGGGCGCTTAAAGAACAAATTCCCTGTCAAGATAAATTATATCACATACGGATTTGTCGAGTCTAAAAACTTATTTAAACTCTATTACCAAATCTTAGACTGGAAATGTTCTTCTTTAGATAGAATCTTCCTTAGCGTGTATTACTCTATCGAACATTAAGAGTTAATCATCCTAACAGACATTGGCCGAATAATGATTCCCTTACTCCACGGAGTGGAAACGTTTGACGAACTCAACGAGACGCCCATAGAAAAACTTGTCGAGTAAAAGAAAATCATATTCGTTTGTTCAGAGATGATTTAAAACTTCTTAATCAAAACTTCGGTAGATGTCAGCTAAAGAGAACTTACCTCTTAGAAAGTTTATGACAAGGACGCATATTACTTCTTGCCTTATGAGACACTTTCACCTATTACATCAACTAACCCGTTTGTGAATCACATGAAATCTGTTCGCTCAAGCTACTCATGTCCTTAACAGAAGTAAGGCATTGGTTGCCCTAGCACAAATTACATGAACAACATGCCAAACGATTAACTGATCTTACACAAACTACAAAGATCGCCCATCAAAACGGCGATAGGTGAAACAGTCTATAAGCACATCCCCCTAGGGAACTTAGTTAATATAGCAATCATGGAGTATTGCTACAACTAAGAAGACGCTATTGTCGCTTGTAAAGGATACTTTAACCGTGGTGGCTTACAAGTCTCGGAATACCACACAAATCAAATAGTCTTGAGTTCCAATAAAAATATATTCGCCGTTAATAAAGACGTGTATGAGAAGAATAAAGAAAGCTATCACCTCATTAACTAGAATATGTTTATACCCGATCACATCGGCGAGAGCGTCAATCAAGGTGATGTTCTCATCGCGAGCATCATCACCTCGCAACAGTTGCCTATACCGCGTATCCATAACAACACTTTCTAGAATGACATAAATGCCAAATACATCCTAGTGTCTAACTTTAATAGTCTCTTCACTAACCTCTAGAAGACATACAAGATGACACGTGTCTAAATCGCTAGACAAACCAACATTGGCGATAAGTTCATTTCGCGCAACGCTTAAAAGGGAACAATAGGCAAGATACTACAAGAGTGGGAACTGCCAATAGACGAACATGGTATGTCACCAAATTTCATCACTTCTAGCCAATCTATCCTTAAGCGTGAAACTTATGGACAGTTATTAGAGATAGTCCTCAATAGGAAGTTGTGCTATGACCACAAATATCGAATCTAATTAGGAGTTGATGAAAGACACTTATCCTCCTCGGATGGTTTAGACTTAATATCGAGTCTATCTTATGTCGAGCCCTAGACTTTGGTTTCTAGTTAAGGCGTGCCTATTAAAAACAAAATCACAACTGGACCCATCACCTATTTGCCTTACACTCACCTGGTTGAAAACAAGATACGCGCTAGAAATGACGGCGCTATCGACTAAATAACTAAATAACCTGTCTCTGGCAAAAAGCATGATGGTGGTTTAAAGATAGGCACTCTGGATGTGTCGAGTTTATTCACTCAGGGAATATGCAACACTATGCGTCACTAGTTTGGTTAAAACTCCTCAAACTGCTAATGGTTCTATTGCAAGAACTGCCATTACATGTCAGTCTATAAACAAAAGATTAGCAAATAGTTCATATGCCAATACTGCAAACAACAAATACCCCAAAACTAGGTAGGGTATGGCAGTTATAATTATGGTTTGAAGTTTTATAACGATGTCATGTATTCTCTGGGCTTCTAATTATAAATCTTTGACGACACTGCCCAAGATAAATAATTCACACACAGCAAAACAAAGTCGGTGCTACGCACCTCCAAGCCCAATATGTGGGCGTTTTGTCTAGAAAGTGAAAACTTTACAACATCTGAAGAAGACTCATAAGCGGAGCATGACAACTCTCAAGAAGACGACTCATAAGCGTCCGAAGAAGACGTGCAACATGATGAAGTTCAATAAGAAAACGAAAGTTCTTCTTCTATTTGAAAAGCTTGACCCTAAAAAAGCTTACCCTAAAAGCTTATTTTTTTGGTGGCGCGTGAGTTGATCGCCTACCAGAGAGGATGAACTTAAATGCTTATTTTCTCTAACAAAACATGTAGAGGATGTAGGTTAATTATCTGGTAGGGAAACAACAAGAAACAAACAAATATCTAAACACGCAAATAACGAAACTAGTTTAAATGCTCCCTCATGATGACCCTAAATACGTTTAACTACAACAGTTAATTGAACGTCTCTCCTAAACAATAGCCCAATTATAACTCACTTGCAAGGACGTCCAAGACGTGGAGCGTTTTGAGAAAGTTTATAATTAGCCGTTTTAAAAATGTAAAACTCTTTTCCTTGAAAGGTATTAAACTGACTATTTAAAGAAGCTATCCAAATTCTCCTTCTTTAAGCAACTAGCTTTTGTCAAAAGCGACTATTATGCGCAACTTAAAAAGTTAGTCGTAGATGACTTAAACAATGTGAATACAACTAAAGAATATCTCTTTATCTCCTAACAGGCGAATGATATAGCCAACTAATTTAAATACCAACTTGGTCTGTTTATTTCTAAACTATAAGATATAAAGAATCCTTTCACCTCTGACGTCATTAAAAAATTAGCTACTAGCTATGTCCAGAATTTCTTCTAAGCTAGTTAAACTAATTAATCTAAGTCTAACGACCTAGAAGGAACTTAACTTGTGATATTCATATAGCTACTACAATATAAACTATCCTATTGCTTAATACATGGTAAAATACCAGATATCACTGGCCTAGTGAGAGACCCTGATCAATATAACTAGATCATGAACTAGTTCGACAAGCAAAAGCTAAACTACATGAATGCACTATGCCAACTTGGGCAAGAGACTATTGAAAACTTTACAGAAGATTGCTTTAAGGAAGGTGGCCAAAACATTCTCTCCGAACTGGCAAAGAATGCCACCCAGGAGTGAGCGCAGTTTGCGAGTGCTTGCTTAGGAGTGATGTTAATACTGAGCGCCACTTGGGAAGAGTGTGCGAATGTTGCCCAACTGCGTTGGGCTATGAGCCAAACAAAGTTTGGCGATGTATTTTTTTCTCATCAGATTCAATGGGACGCGAATAAGAATAAAAACGCAATGAAATGCTACCCCCTGACAGTCCTCTTAGGGTAGAACGCCAATTAGAGCTCTGGCTTAAATATACCAAAGGCTTTACTATTCCAAACGAATTGAAGTTTAGGAATTGGTAAACTCACAGGTATGATGGAAACAATACTCCTCTCATGTTATGGATTGTGTTTCGTAAAGGATAACCTATCCCTGACGATATCTTTTACGACGATTGGATGACAGACGTAAATGATGATGGTGAAACTCCTTTAATGATGTTAGCGTAATAAAAGTCAGACACTAACTGAGTTCAGGTTAGTTGGACACAATAAAAGTCAGACACTAATTGAAGTGCCGTAAAGTTAGTTGAACGCTAACCAGTGTGATATAAAGTGAATTTTATTTTTTTGGATTTGGATTAGTTGAACGTAATAAAGGTTAAATACTAACTGGTGAAAAAGCTTTATTTTTTTCATTTTAGATTATTAATGGATAGATTTGTTAATACTTTCTCTTTAAGCAGAATGGATGTTAACTATGACCATGAATACTTGGTCTATGCAATTGATGTGTTTGACTAGACTTGTAGAAGAGTAAATTATATCGCTGGCTAAAACGAAAAATATGCTACGGGCGATAAATCTTAAGACGAAACAACACAATTTGCCATATAACTCTTCCATAATAAAGTTATGAACGATTTATACAACGTCATAACACCCTAAATTCAAAAACACTTTGTGACATTTTAAATGGTAAATGACAGACCCGTGCCAACCAATCAACATATTCACAAATATGATCCACTTTACGCACTTCAACGTGTGGCTTAGAGTAGGTGTGATTCCATTTTACCGTTATTACTTGAAAAGAGCAAAGAGTTTTATGCTTTTGCTGCTACGATTTAAGCAATCGTGAGACCAGTGTTTTTAGCTGAGTTTATGATACATGAAGGATAATATTCCTTCCTCAAGCTTTGCCTAGAAAGATAAACCTTTGAAGAAATACAAGATATGTATTTCTTCATGGTTAAGCATCACGTGGCTGAGATGTTTAGCAAACTCTTCTATAAGCTATACGGGATCGTAGAAGTTGAATTTAATATTTATTCGATTATGATTATAGACGTTATAACACTTTACAAAAGATCTCGTAACAGTTTGATTACTTTTATGGCTCTTATCCACGAGTTATCTCGTAGAAGCACAGATACAGTGCAATAACTTACTGAGTCTTTCTTCTTCTAACGCTAATAGTTCGCTGTGGCTAATTAATATAAGACATTAATCAAGCGTTTAAACGTTGATGCCATAATTGAGTTTAACAAATTTTGTAAAGACCCATATGCCGAAAGGACATTAGAATACGATGACACTATGATAAACTTTTAAGCGGATTGGTTTAACATAAAACTCTTACACCAATTCTTAGATAATTACACGCTATAACAATAAAACGCACAAAAAATATTATCCTAACAAAGTGCAAGGTAGCTTGTTAAAAGTAATGAAGTGTGTCCAATATGTCTTAACAGACTGACCGCTAACACAGTTATAAAATTTAACTGTTCGCACGTTGTATGTAAAGCATGCAACACAAAGGCTGTGAGTGAGAAAAGAAAAACCTCCTCGAGACTCACATACAT
>JAEIGA010002553.1_pt1 | contig 29038 bp, 25 predicted proteins | sample 9270691 | NCBI WGS metagenome assembly JAEIGA01 (sample SAMN17057246, study PRJNA624740) | gut metagenome | biome: biome; isolation source: fecal sample | host: Bos grunniens | place: China: Xizang | collected 2019
ATCAGAAAGGAGACAGCTGCAGGTCGTAAGATCGGTTACAGGAAGGACGGACGCATTACAATCAGAAAGTAGATTATGAAGAAGATATTTTTATCAGTTGTTGCGCTTGCAGCAGTGACGACACTTGCTGCTCAGGATCTTACAATTCTCCATCTGAATGACACCCACAGTCATATAGAGCCGGAAAGAATGGGTGATATCAGCGGCCATGGCGGTATTATCGAGCAGGCTGCCTATATATCCGAGGTCAGGGAAGAGATGGGAAGGAAGAATGTCCTTCTTCTTCATGCCGGTGACTTCAGTCAGGGTACATCATATTTTACCGAACTCAGGGGTCAGATAGAGATTGATAACCTTAATGCTATAGGTTATGATGTGGTTACTCTTGGCAATCACGAGTTCGACAATGGAATGGAAGCGTTGTCAGACAGACTTAAGCAGCTTGATTGTCCTGTGGTGTGCGCGAACTATGATTTTACAGGGACTCCGTTGGAGGATGTTGTGAAGCCATATGCTATAGTAAAGAAAGCGGGGAAGAAGATCGGCGTGATAGGTATTCTTACAGATGTGTCTACGGTTGTAGATAAGTCCATCAACCAGGGGCTTGTCTATATGGATCCAATTCCGATCACCCAGAAGTATGTAGACTATCTCCGTAACAAGAAGAAATGTGATTTGATCATATGCCTTACGCATCTTGGTGATAAAGGCAGCAAGGCTAAGGGAGTTGCAATAGATCAGACTCTTGTCGCAGGTACTACTGGTGTGGATGTGGTTGTTGGTGGTCATGCGCATACTGAACTTGATGAAATGCAGGTGTGGAAGAATGCGGCCGGAGAGGATGTGATTTACGTTACAGACGGAGGATGGGGTCTTGAAGTTGGAAGACTTGACGTGACATTCTGATATGCATTTTGCTGAACTCATAATAATTGCCATAGGCGTTTCGATGGATGCTTTCGCAGTGTCTGTCAGTAAAGGACTTTCTGTCAGAAAGCTTCGTGCCTCGTATATGCTTTCTGCTGCAGCGTGGTTTGGAGGCTTCCAGGCATTGATGCCGCTTATCGGTTATTTTGTGGGAATCAGTTTCGCCGATCTTGTCGCTGACGTGGACCATTGGATTGCATTTGTGCTTCTGGGCATCATAGGTGCCAAGATGATAAAGGAAGCATGTCAGAACAATGATGAGTGCGGATCAGATCCGGATTTTTCATTCAAGACTATGCTCATGCTGGCGGTTGCGACGAGCATTGACGCACTGGCGGTTGGTGTATCCTTTGCATTTCTTAAGGTGGATATATGGACATCAATATTGGTCATCGGTCTTATGACGGGAGCATTTTCTGTATTGGGAATACTCCTGGGCCATATGTTCGGGTGTCGGTTCAAGTCAAAAGCAGAATTTGCCGGAGGTGTCATTCTCATAGGCATAGGCATTAAAATCCTTATAGAACATCTATTGTAGTTATGCCTGTTTTAGAAAAGATCGTCATTTCAGATTTCAGAAATATAGAGCTTCAGGAACTGGAGTTCTCCCCGAATATAAATTGCATCAGTGGAAATAATGGTGAAGGCAAGACCAATCTCCTGGATGCAATACATTATTTGTCAATGACAAAGAGTGCATTTGCGACCTCCGATAAATTTTCTTTCCGCCATGGTACGGAGGAGTTCTCGCTTTCAGGAACCTATCTGATGGAGAATGGATTGCATTGCCGCTTTGCTCTGAAGATGAATTCCAAAGGAGAGAAGAAGGTGCGTCGTGACGATAAGATGTATGGAAGAGTGTCAGAGCATATTGGTATTCTGCCGATTGTCATGGTGTCGCCCTCTGATATATCCATGGTCAGCGAATCTGGTGATGAGCGCAGACGTTTTGTAAATGCTGTCCTTTCTCAGATGGATGCCGAGTACATGGCTGCCCTTCAGCAATACAACAGGCTTCTGCAGCAGAGAAACAAGATGCTGAAGGATCAGAATCCAGATTCCTCATTCCTTGAAGTCATAGACATGCGTATGGCTGTTCTGGCTCAGCCTATATACGAAAAGCGTCGTGAGTTTGTGGAGGATCTCAAGCCTGTCGTGGCTGAATATTATGCCGCTTTATCGGGAGGAACAGAAAAGGTAGATATTGAATACGAATCAGATTTGTCCAAAGGCCCTTTGGACATGCTACTGTCCTCTACATATGAGAAAGACAGAATTCTGAAATATACTACTACAGGAATTCAACGTGACGATTTTGTCTTCACCATGGGCGGCTGGCCTTTGCGCAGGCATGGTTCGCAAGGTCAGCAGAAGTCATTCCTGGTGTCGCTCAAGTTTGCTCAATATGATATAATGAAGAAGAATTATGGATTTGCACCTCTTCTTCTGCTGGATGATGTGTTTGACAAGCTTGACATGGGTAGAATTTCAAACCTGCTTCAGATGGTTTCTGGCAGTGATTTTGGACAGATATTCATTACTGACAGCAACAAGGTACGCATGTCCGGTATTGTGGATGCACTCACACAGGACAGGGCATATTTTGAGACGGTGTCTGGAACATTCAAGCGAATTTAGGTATGGCATACGACAGCAGGACAAACAAGATGCGACGGCATGACGCTGTCGGTATGGATGAACTTGTGAAGCAGTTCATCCGCCAGATGCGTCTGTCTTCCGGTCTTAACCGTCAGCGTATGGAAGAAGCCTGGAACGAAGTGTCCGGAGCATCGCGATATACATTGGGAGTGAATTTCAGTGACGGCACGTTGTATTGTACGCTGTCCTCCTCCATCGTAAGAAATCAGCTTTATTTCCAGAAGGATTTCATACTTCAGGGAATTAATGAATACCTGAAGAATGATGAACTCTTCACATGGGATTGGGATGCTAATGGAGATTGTGTTAAAGTTTTGGTATTAAGATAGTTATGAAGATTGTAGCAGATAAGGATATTCCTTTCCTTGAAGGCGTCTTTGAGCCTTATGCTGATGTCGTCTATATAAAGGGCGACCAGATTGTACGCGAAGACCTTCTTGATGCAGATGTGCTCATAGTGCGCACCCGAACACAATGTAATGCAGATTTATTGGAAGGAACCTCCGTAAAGATGGTCACGACTGCAACTATCGGAACAGATCATATTGATCTGGAGTATTGCAGAGCAAATGGTATCAAGGTGGCAAATGCTGCTGGATGCAATGCAGGTGGTGTGATGCAGTATGTGTTTTCTGCTGTCTATGGTGTTGCAGCAAGAAAGGGTATCAAGCTTGATGAGGCAACCTTTGGTATCATCGGAGCTGGCAATGTAGGAACTAAGGTGGAAGAGCTGGCAGGATATCTGGGATTCAACGTACTCAGGTGTGATCCGCCCCGTGCTGCAGCAGAAGGTGAGGAAGGCTTCTGCTCTCTTGAGTATCTTCTTGAAAACTCGCATATAGTTACGATGCACGTACCTTTGGATGAGACCACAAGGGGCATGGCGGATGAGACTTTCTTTGCCTTGATGAAGCCGGGAGCTATCTTTATCAATTCAGCTCGTGGAGAGGTCATTGACGAACAGGCTCTGATTGCGGCATCACCCAAGCTTGGTGCTGTTGTGATCGACACATGGTGCAATGAGCCTCATATCAATCAGGATCTGCTGGAGATTGCAGACATAGCAACTCCGCATATAGCTGGGTATTCATATCAAGGTAAAGAGAATGCTACAATCATGGCAGTACGCGCTGTTGCCAGACATCTGGACTTCAAGGCTCTTAAATATTACCGTCCAAGATGCGATGAGGAAGGACATGAACCTGTAAAACTTGCATTAAAAGGTAAGAATCATGGAGAGATTGCTGCTGTTTTTCAATATAATTATCCTATCTTCACGGATGATTTCCGTCTGCGCATGAATCCTGCAGGTTTTGAGAAACTCAGAGCAGCGTATCAATATCGAAGAGAAATTATATATGTAGAATAATTAACCAATAATAATAACACTATGTTCACAAAAGAAGACATTAAGCAGATTGAGCAAAGAGGCTCATCTGTACAGACAGTAGAGGAGCAGGTGGAAAGATTCCGCAAGGGATTCCCATGGCTCAAGATTGTTGCTCCAGCCACTCCTGCAATGGGTATCCAGGTGCTGGATGATGCAGCAGTGGAAGCTGCTGTCAAATATTATGAGGCAGCTCAGATCAACGGCAAGTGTAAGTTCGTTCCAGCATCAGGAGCGGCTTCGCGTATGTTTAAAGATCTTTTCAGCGGTCTGGATGCTCTTAAGGCTGGAAAGGAACTTGCTGATGATGCTCCAGCAGCAAAATTTGTAGATAAGATCCAGGACTTCGCATTCTACACACCGGACCTTTTCGGCGAGCAGACATGCAAGTGTCCTGAGTATCGTAAGGACGTGCTTTCAAAGACTCTTACTGACGAAGGACTCGGATATGGTGCAAAGCCTAAGGGCGTCCTCAAATTCCATAAGTATACAGACGGCGAGATCCGTACCGCTTTCGCTGAGCATCTTGTAGAGGCTCAGAACTATATGAGAAATGAAGACGGAACAGCTAATCTTGTCGTGACTATTTCTCCTGAGCACCAGCACCTTTTTGAGGAAGCTTACGAAGACGTAAAGACTGCGTACGAGGCTAAGTATGGTGTGAAGTATAATATCACCTTCACATTCCAGGATAAGGCTACTGACACTGTTGCGGTGGATGTAGAGAACAAGCCTTTCAGAACCGAGACAGATTCGCTCCTTTTCCGTCCTGCAGGTCACGGTGCCCTCATATACAATCTCAATCAGATCGAGGAAGAAGTAGTTTCAATCAAGAATATCGACAACGTAGCACACGAGAGACTTCTTCCAGTAACTGCAACTTGGAAGAAGGTCCTTCTTGGTAAGGCACTTGAGCTTAGAGACGTGCTTCATTCGTATCTCCGTGAGTTTGACGAGCTCACAGGCGATTATATGCCGGATCTTCGCGTGGATCTTCCTGCTTATGGAAAGATTGGTGACGAGGATGTATACCAGAGACCAGAAGTCCAGAAACTTTGTGACGAGGTCGAGGCTTACCTTGAGAAGGAGCTCTGCATCAAGATGCCTCAGGCTGAGACTTGCAAGGCTAGGGTAGAGGCTCTTCGAGAGAAACTAAACCGTCCTGTACGTGTTGCGGGTATGGTGAAGAACCAGGGAGAGCCTGGCGGTGGTCCTTTCATCATCGCTGAGAAGGACGGTTCAACATCACTTCAGGTGCTTGAGAGCGTTCAGATCAACACAGCTGACATTCAGGCAAGCGCGGCTCTTGCAAACGCAACCCACTTCAATCCTGTTGATATTGTATGCTGTCTGCATGACTATAAGGGACAGAGCTTTGATCTCCTTAAGTATGTTGACGAGGATGCCGGATTCATCAGCTCTAAGAGTTATCAGGGTCGCGAGCTTAAGGCTCTCGAGCTTCCGGGACTTTGGAACGGTGCAATGAGCAAGTGGAATACCCTCTTCGTAGAAGTTCCTCTTGATACATTTAATCCTGTAAAGGTTGTACTGGATCTTCTTCGTCCAGCTCATCAGAATTAATTCCAAGGTAAATGGCTTAAACATTGCTATAGAGCTTATCAGCTCTTCGTCCTCATAAGTGGTGCTGCAGACCAGACTGTGAGGCTCATCATAATCAGGACGGGACTGGATCCCGTCCTTTTCTATTAAAAAAAGGCTACCTCACGGCAGCCTTTTTTCGATTGTGTACTTTAACTTGGAAATCGGTTGTTTTCTTTTACCATTTCGAATGCAAAAATATACGCAAAGATTTATTCTGGAAATTAAATGTGATTTTTGGGACAAAAATGTGATAAAGAGGGGTGTTTTGTGACTAAAAACAAATATTTGTGACAAAAAAATAAATTTCATAATTTTGTCACACCTATTTTGTGACTAAAAATGACAACTGTACCACGACTTTTCAAGCGTTTTATGCCGCAGCTCATACATATGATTGTGCTGCCGCTATTCTTTTTTGCATTTATTCTTGTATATCGCCCGTTTGAAGTAACCGAGTTCTTTGAGAGCTCATGGTTCGGGGTACATGTTACCATTTTGTCTTGTATAATCTTTGTGTGTATTGTAGTAACAAGATTGTTATATTACTTTCTTCCGTTAAGATTGAACTACACTTTATATATTGTGTGGTGCGTGGGAGAGATCTTCTTCATCAGCCTCTTCTCTTCTCTGTATTTATGGCTGGTGCAGAATTACTACGATACTTATCTTGATATCCTGTCACGTGCTTTTGAGTTTCTTTCATTATCGCTGGTCATTCCATATTCGATTCTTGCACTTTCCATCAGGCTATATGATCTGTTGAATGTGAAGAATGATCCCGTAAACGTTTCAAGAATGAGATTTTATGACTCGAATCACAATCTTAAGTTTGTTGTCACAGCAGACACTATATTATATATAGGTGCAGAGGAAAATTATGTCAATATATATTATACAGACAACGGTAAGGTCAAGTGTTACATATTAAGGAATTCAATGCGCTCTATCGATGAATTATGCCTGACAAACGGACTTGTAAGATGCCATAGGTCGTTTTATGTCAATCCGGCACATATCCGCGTGTTGAGAAAAGAAAAGGAGGGACAGATGTCTGCTGAGCTTGATATGGATGATGTGAGAAATATCCCTGTAAGCAAGACTTTCTACAATAATTTAGCAGAAAAGCTGTAAATCTCATTGATTTACAGCTTTTCAAGCTTTGCGCTTCTAAAACAGACCGTACAGCTGGGCGTCGATTTTGTCTGTTATGGTTGCGAAATCTTCCGGACGGTGTTCGTAATCAAGATCATCAGCTTCTATAATCAGTACTTTACCTTTATAATCAGCTATCCATGCCTCATAGCGATCGTTCAGATTGCTGAGATATTCGATGCTGATACCTTTTTCATATTCTCGTCCTCTTTTCTGTATCTGAGCTACCAGAGTCGGCACTGAAGTCTTAAGATAAATGAGCAGATCAGGCTCGCTTACCATCGACATCATGAGATTGAACAGCTGCATATAGGTGTCGAAATCTCGATCAGAAAGATTGCCCATAGCTTTGTTGTTTGCTACAAAGATATGTACTCCTTCAAGAATGGTTCTGTCCTGGACGATCACCTCATCTGATTTAGCTATGTCAAGCAGGTCTTGAAAACGCTGTGCAAGGAAGTATGTCTCAAGATTGTATGACCATCTTTCAATATCCTTGTAGTAGTCCTCCAGATATGGGTTGTATGTAACTGCCTCATATTTAGGAGTCCATCCATAGTGTTCGGCAAGCATGCGGGTCAGTGTTGTTTTTCCGCAGCCTATATTTCCTGCTATTCCGATATGCATATAGAAATGATTTTCGTCGATTTAAAATTAAAGGCTGTCTGGTATTTTGCCAAACAGCCTGCTAATTTAATATATTTTCTATGACTTAGCAAGTCCTAGAAGAGGAATCCTGTGTTGATGTAGAACGCTCCGGTGCCGTCCTGCTTGTTGAAGCAGCGTGCATATTCGAAGGCTACGATGAAGTTCTGGTTCATGATGAATCGCAGACCTGCGCCGGCTGTAGCGTGGAGACCATCCTTACGTGACGAGTCGATGTATTTCTTGTAGAGATCCTGCTTAACGCCTGTCTTATTGGTCAAGTCATAACCCTTGAATACATGTGCTCCATCAGTGAAAGCACTGAGCGCAAAGGCGATGTTCTGGTTCCAAAGCTGGAAATCAATGAATTTGTAGCGGAGTTCGATATTGTAGAAACCTGTATGCAGACCTTGCACTCTGTCGAGCATCAGACCTCTGGTGGTTCTGTAGCCGCCGATGGCATCAAAATCTCTGTTGTATCCCATATTCGAGTAGAAAGGCATGAGATACCATGGAGTGTTTTTGCCAAGGAAACCCTGATAGGCGAGTCTGTATGCAAATGTAAGCTTGTCCTGAACGATAGGCACGTAATGTCTGAATGTTGCGGAAATTTTGTAGGAGTCCATAGACGAACCGAGCCACTTAGGTGCAACGATTGCATGAGCCTCAGCCCAGATTCCCTTGGTAGGGTTGTTCTCTACATTTCTGGAATCATACATGAGACCTGCCTTGAGGGCTGATACAAACTGATTTTCGCCAGTGTCATTCAATATGCCCCATTCTTTGTAGAGACCGTAAAGCGAACCGTCTGCCGTTGTGTATCCTTCTGGAGTGAATTCTTTGTGGTTGATCCAGTAGAAGGTGTAACCAGCCTCCCAGAAGAAGTTCTCTGCTATTTTTCCTGTAAGGTCTGCCTTCGCTTTGAAAGACTGTCTGCTGTAGCGGTAGAAACCCTTTGGCGCCTTGCCATTTCCGCCGTCAAACTTTGTGAAGGCCTTTTCACCTTTCTTGTTTTCTGTGTCAAAAGTGAATTCATCAGGATTGTTCTTGAAGAAATCATCCAGAGCATATGTGTAGATGCTCTGATATCCATTGAATCCGTAAAAGTCCAGGGCCGACTCATTGCTGTAGTTTGTGCAGATGGACAGGCGGGTGTTATTCCATATTTCCCTGTTGTCATAGTTGAGATATAGATTCCATGTGCCTCCTGTGTAGGCTGATGCCTCGATGTACCACCATGATTTAGGGTTTGGATATGTGCTGCCATCGCCGAAATTATAGATGTTAAGGAGTGCTCCATACTGGAAACCGCGGTCGGCATCGAAGGCAACTACAGGAAGAGGACCTAAATTGATACCGGTCTTGATAATCTCTCCCTTTTCATTGTATTTGACATTACTCTTCTCCTTTTGGGCAAATACTGACGTACCGGCAATTGTGATTGCCAGAATTGTGAGTAGAATCTTCTTCATGCTTTTAAGGTTTATAGGTTTTTGTACTGTTTGAGTATGCTCTTGAATTCTTTATACAACTTCTTGTTCTTCAAAAGCTTGATGTCAGATATCCATCTTCTCCACCCTTCAATGTAGTCATAGAAATATCCGAATGAAGGCAGCCAAAGCAACATGAAGGTAAGTGCTGCCCACCAAGGAGCAAGGCTGAAGCCCAATGCGGCATACGTAGGGAAGAGAATCAGTGTAAATGCAAGCTTGACTCCAAGACTTACAGTATTCCTGAATGCTTTATCTCTTACCTTGGAGCGTATGACTTCATTGGCTACCCACATAGGTAGACTGGCAACTGCGCTGAATAGAAAGTATGGCAGGCCGACAAGAGCGGCAAAGCCTTTACCTATAGCATTCAGGACGGGACTTGACTTCTTTTTGAAGGAGTATATGGATATACCTTTTTTCTTTCGCTTCTTTTCAAATTCGCATCCTCTGACTAAGATTTCCTGCATCTTTTCAGGATTCTTTTCAAGAGCATCTTCAATATTTGATACAATCTCACGATTGTATGTCATCTCCTTGTAAAGGTCTGTGCTGAATTCTCCGTATGTCTTTTTTCTATTGATGGCTATCATTTTGGTTAAGGCCCATTTGCCTTCGTAGTCCTCATCAACTTTGATGTATGTGATGAGTCTTGACATACGTTCGGTCAGCTCCTTTCTAAGCGCCTCCATCACCTGCGCTTCGTTGTCAGTGTCGAGTCCTTTAATAAACTCCGTCACATTGATTGCTTCACCGAAATTTACAAGCGAAGAACTGCGATAGCGGAAATAGTCACCATATTCGATGCCGACAGGAATAATATAAACTGGTTTTTGATCTCCGAATTGCTCATTTGCAGCCAGCGCCACCCTGAATGCACCTTTTCCCAACACCTGGAGTGAGTGCTTTGTTCTATGTGTACCCTCCGGATACAGACAGAATCGTACGTTGTTTTCCAATGTTTCAACGATAATGTCCTGGGTGTCCTTGTTTTTCAGCACGTTGCGCAATCCGTCTCTTTGGCGTACCATCGGGAGGAGGCGGAGAAAGTACATGAGTTTCGCTATGAATGGCTTGTTAAACAGATCAGCTCGTGCGCCGAAGACTGTTTGTTTTCTCTGGGTGCGCAGAACTACCAGAGCGTCCATCAATGTGTTGCAGTGATTTGGCGTGATGAGGATGGCTCCGTCTGTGGGAATATTTTCCTTCCCATGGATGCAGGTCTTCCTGTATCCGTTCCATGTGCACCAGTCAACGATAGGTTTCAGGATTGTGTATAACCAATCGTTCTGATATATTTTTTCTCGTCTCATTATGCTTCGTTTGGTTCTTTTCTCCCCTTGGCTCTCCATAGGTAGGCGAGGGTAAAGCCTGAGATGATATGCCATACGCCCCACCATGCTGTAATAACTACCATACCTCCGTTATGCTCCCACACGACAGGATCAAAGATCTTAGGATTCATCAGAAGCACAAGGCCAAGACCAGAATTCTGGATTCCTGTTTCAATTGTAAGCGTCCTTCTGTCCTTATATGGCAGTTTCAATGCTGTACTCGAGCCATAGCCGATGCTGAGTGCTAAAAGGTTGTGTACCAGTACTATGAGGAATATTGACGTAATACACTGAAGGAATACATTGAAGTTGCTTGTGAAGATGACAGCGACCATAACGATAAATACCACTATGGACAGTCGCTGAAGCGGTTTGTTTAATTTCTGGGCGATTTTTGGATAATAGTGTGAGCACAACATTCCAAGAATTAATGGAATGCCCATGATGATGACGATGCTTTGGAAGATCTCCCAGAATGGAATTTCAAGCTCGGGAAGTGAACCTATGTTGTGATTTCCTGCATAATTCAGGTACATGTTGCCCCAGAACGCGAAGTTGAGCGGGGTCGTGAATATGCAGACCGCTGTGTTGAATGCTGTCAGTGACACAGAGAGCTCTGTGTTGCCCCTTGAAAGTGATGTGATGAAGTTTGATACATTTCCTCCCGGACATGCTGCCACGAGAATCATTCCCAATGCCACCATAGGGGAGAGGATGTTTCCGCAAGCGATGACAAGAAGGAATGTCAAGGCCGGAAGAAGCAGGATCTGACATACGATGCCGGTTATGATTGACTTAGGATTCTTTATTATACTGACAAAATTCTCAGGTTTGATGCCGAGCGCTATTCCGAACATCACCAGTCCAAGTGCTACGTTTAAAAGATGAGAGCCAACGCCTCCTCCCATTGTCACTTTAAGCTCGTCGAGATACTCGAGGTTAAAATAGCTCGTAAGTACATTTATGTCCATTTCGGTCCAGGTTTATAGTTTTATTAATGCAAAGTTAATTTATTTTACCAACTAAACAAATAGTATACCCTTTTACTATATCTGTTTTAAGCGAGATAGTAAATAATGTGGTAAAATTTCATGTAAATCACACTAACGTCTGAAGATTTTGTCGACTATCAAGGCTATGGCACCATCACCTGTTACGTTGCATGCTGTTCCGAAACTGTCCATTGCAATATATAGAGCAATCATCAGTGCCTGAGATTCCGGAGAGAAGCCCAGCATGCTTGCAAGCAGTCCGAGAGATGCCATGATTGCTCCACCAGGAACGCCTGGCGCCGCCACCATAGTTATTCCGAGCATGCAGATGAAACCTGCAAACATGCCGAAATCATATGGCATTCCCTGCATAATCATCAGAGCCAATGCGCAGGCTACAATCTTAAGAGTGCTTCCGGCCATGTGAATGGTAGCACAAAGAGGTACCGCAAATCCAGCTATATCCTCAGAAACCCCGTTCTTTCGTGTCTGTTCAAGGGTAACAGGGATTGTTGCTGCAGATGATTGAGTGCCCAGAGCTGTAAAATAGGCAGGGAGCATGTTCCACAGCAGTCTGAAAGGATTTTTCCTTGTTACCGCTCCAGCTATTATGAACTGCAGAAGCAGGATCCCGATGTGTATCAGGAATATGACTCCGATGATTTTGATGAATACGCTGAGGATGGAGAAAACCTTGCCCACGTAGGCCATATCCAGGAATATGCCGAATATGTATAACGGTAGAAGAGGAATAATGGCGGCCTTTATAGTCTTGACCATTATCTCTTCAAATCCGTGTATAGCCTTCATAAGAGTCTCGTGCTGGGTGGATGCCAGACCAAGACCGACGGTAAAGGCAAGTACCAGAGCTGTCATCACTCCCATAAGTGGCGGGATATTTACTTCAAAGAACGGAGTCAGCGAAGCAAATTCCTGCACCTGGGCCATAGATGCGCTGTCTTCGATCATTGACGGAAAGAATGTGGCTCCTGTAAAGTACGACACCAGACCGGCAAAGACAGTAGAACCATATGCTATCGCCACTGTGACAATGAGCATTTTTCCTGCCTTGTTTCCTATGTCGGCAATGGCGGTAGTCACCAGAGCCACTATTATAAGAGGTATTACAAAGCCAAGGAACTGACTGAAGATCCCATTGATCGTTACGAACAGTCTGCCTGCTGATTCTGCAGCTGCAGACATCCATTCTCCTTGAAAAGCTTCGTGGATATATTCCAGGCCAAGTCCTGCTCCCACTCCGAGCGCAATCGCGATCAGAATCTTGGGTAAAAGTCCGATTTTGATCTTTTTCATATGGTTAACAAATATGTTTATGCTATTAACAATTGTGTTTTGTATGTTATTTGATAGGGAATTGTATTAAATGTACTACCAGAACTTATTCAGCTCGGAATTGTATTCAAATCCTGCCTGATTCAGCTTGTTTTCCAGCTCATTTCTATCAATCTCCAGGTCTTCGCACAGCTCGTCAAGGCTTTTGTAGTAGTCCCTCAGCTTGAGATTCGTCCAGCTCATCAGCATGGCAGGATCTTTTGGATAATCTGTCATATCTGCCAGTTTATTTGTTTGGAATTAAGTGTTGCATCAAGAAAATCATCATATGATATGTATCTGGCACCCATTGATTCAAGGTGGTCGGTCTTGAGCTGGCAGTCGATGAACTGTCCTCCTTCATTCTTCATGTGACGTGCCAGGTGGATGAGGGCAAGCTTTGATGCGTTGGGAGCAAGCGAGAACATGCTGTCACCTATAAAGCACCCTCCGCTTACGAATCCATACAGTCCTCCGACAAGATAATCGTTCTCATCCCACACTTCGACGCTTTTGGCATATCCTCTTTTGTTAAGTTCAATCCATGCGTCGATAAGCTCAGGGCCAAGCCATGCACATTCCTCTCCCATTCGCTCTTCCACATGAGCGCAGCCGAGAATCACCCCTTCGAAATCTTCATTGATCGTGCAAGTCAGCTTCTTTTTATTCATCAGATTGCGCATTGAGTGCGAGACATGTATCTCATCCGGAAAGATGACATAACGTTTCTGAGGTGCCCACCATATGATCGGTTTCTGGCGGAAGGCGAAGTAGGGGAATATGCCCATAGGATATGCCTTGATCAGACGCTCCGGGCTCAAGTCGCCCCCAACGGCGTAGAAACCGCTTGGATCACCGTAGCGCGGGTCAGGAAAATCCTTTGTGTTGTTCAGATCGAATATCATGCCTTCAGTGTGAAGCCCTCCTTTGTGGCTCTGATTGTTGCTGTGAAACCTGCCAGGTGGCCTCCAAACAGGATTTCCCGCATAAGCAGCGGTGTAAGTCGAGAGTTCAGGGTACGCTCGATTTCACGGGCACCATACTCTGGAGAAAAACCTTCATCCAGCAGCTTTTCATAGGCTGCCTGTTCTATCTTGAGCTTCACCTTTCTGCTCTTCAGGCGCTCTCTGAGCTTTTCAATCTTGTCGTCGAGAATCAGGCCGGCCATCTTTCTGTCCATATCGTTGAACACCACCACAGACGACAGTCTGTTCAGGAACTCCGGAGTGAAGACCTTTTTCACCTCCTTTGCCATTACGGCTCCGGCGTTTGTCCTGCTGTCATATCCTATTGATGCCTTGCTTGCATATCTGGCTCCAGCATTTGAGGTCATTATCAGCACGACATTGCGGAAGTCCACCTTACGGCCCTTGTTGTCTGAAATCACGGCATAATCCATCACCTGCAGCAGCAGATTGTATATGTCTTCGTGTGCCTTCTCTATCTCGTCGAGCAGCAGCACGCAGTGTGGGTTCTTTCTCACCGTGTCTGTAAGTATACCGCCGTCGTCATATCCTACATATCCTGCAGGCGAACCGATCAGTTTTGCCACTGAGTGTTTCTCGGAGTATTCGCTCATGTCAAATCTATGCAGAGGCACATGAAGCTGCAGGGCGAGCACCTTGGACAGCTCAGTCTTTCCTACACCGGTCGGACCGACAAAAAGAAAGCTTCCTATGGTCTTGCCGGCATCAAGAAGACCGGCTTTGGACATGAGAATTGCTTCCGTCAGTGTCTTTATGGCCTCGTCCTGTCCATATATTTTGTTCTTGAGCCTTTCTTCCATGTTGTAAAGGTCAGCCTTTACATCCTCGCTGCTTGCCTGGACATCGCTTTTGCATATGTCTGAAAGCACTTTGTCTATCACGGCTTTTGTGACTTTCTTCTGCTTTGTCGTCTGACAGTATGCTCCGGCCTCGTCCAGCAGGTCTATGGCTTTGTCGGGAAGGCATCTGTCCTGGATGTACCTTCTGCTCATCTGCACGGCATAGGGAAATATCTCAGCTGCATATGTCACGTGATGATGTTTCTCCAATGTCTCTGAAAGCATGCCTATGATGGCTGCGGACTCATCGTCTGACGGTTCGTCAAGCTCGACGCTCCTGAACAGCGACAGGGCCGGTCCATCATTGGTCTGCAGGCGCTTGATCTCTTCGGGAGTGGCTGATATGATGAATCTTATATTCTCCGACTTGAAGTATGGGATCAGCAGGCTTATTATGTCCTTCATTCCATCGTCTCCCTTGCCGGAGCCGCCCAAAGACCTCAGGGAGTCTACATATACAACAATATTGCCTTCATGGCTGATTGCAGACATCACGTCATCTATCCTTGCCTCAAGGTCTCCTCTGTATTGTGTTCCGGATAGAATCCTGTTGGTATCCAGCTCCATAATGCGCAATCCTCTAAGTGCTTTAGGAATTTTATTTGAACCAATTATTGAGCTTAGGTACTTTGCAAATGCAGTCTTGCCCACTCCATTACCTCCGACTATCATGACGTTGTTCTTGTGCTTGCGGCACAAGATTCGGAGAGCCTGTTCCTTTTCAGATTTTCTTCCGATAAAGAGATCGGATGCTTCCAATGGAGTCAGATATCTCTGCCATCTTTCAGACGGCTCTGCTCCTTCCTCCTCATTGATTGCGGCGACGGCATTAAGGAAATCCGGCACGCTTACCTCCAGATGTCTTTCCAGGATATGACGGGCCTGCGATTCCTCAAGCTGGAAAATGCCGTATAAGATGTGGTGCATTCCGATTGCTTCTGCTCCGGATCCTATTGCGGCCTGACCTGCATGGTTGCACATCTCTTTGAACTGCACCGAGTAGTCGGGTTTGAGATCCAGATCTTCCGGAACGGATTCAACGTCCATCAGAAACTCAGTCAGAGCTGTCTCCAGCGCTTCTGCGTCAGCGCACTTGTCGACCGCGTCTCTGAAACTTCCGTTGCTGAAGAATGCAAGGAGTATGTGTTCAGGCATGATGAATTCATGTCTGTGTAGATTTATTATCTGCTGCGCGACTATCAGCGCGTCGTTGATTGCTGCTGTCTGTTTCATGAGTTTATTCAGGTTCTATTTCAAAACTCAACGGAAAGTTTTCCGCTCTAGCCATTGCTGTAGCTTTGGCTACCTTGCTTTTTGCAATGTCATATGAATATGCACCTACAGTGGCCTTTTGATGTATATGTGTCGTTTCAGCAATTTCCTCAGCCTGTTGAACAGTCTTCAGGAAAACTGTGGTCATGATCATTATCACAAAATCAAATGTCGTGAAGTCGTCGTTCAAGACGATGACCTTGTATTTGCGCGGCTCCTTTGTCCTTTCCTTCAAAGTGGTCCTGCGCTGCTTCTGCATTTCCTGCTGTGGCATATTCTAAAATCTTTTTATTCCATCCTTTCCTCGTTCATGCATCCTTCGGCACCAATATACAATAGGCGTGTCAATGAGGCTGGTTACAATGAAGATTGCATAGCTGCTTGCGAAGATTGAGACCAGGGTCTCGAACGTATGCACGCCGTAGAACGCAATTAATGTGAAGAGGGAGGTGTTCAGCAATTGAGATAGCAATGTGGAACCGTTATTCCTGATCCACAGACCTTTTCGGTTGTCTCCAAAACGTTTCCTGCACCAATCCCACCACTTATGGTACAACCACACATCGACAAGCTGCGATATGAGATAAACTACTAATGAAGCTATGATGATACGTGGGGTGTTTGAGAATATTGTATGAAACGCTCCGCTGGCCCAGTCATCAGCTGCAGGAGTGTAGAGGAGCCAGATCTGTGATATTGCAATGAAAAGAATCGAACATGCCGTGCTTATGATCACTGACCTGTTGGCATCTTTACGGCTGTGGTTTTCGCTGAGGATGTCCGTAATGAGAAATGTACTTCCAAAAAGTACATTGCCCAAGGTCATTTCCATTCCGAAGGCCTCCACCAGGAGCAGGACCTCAATATTAGCCACAAGCGTCGCAAAGACGCTGAATGCCAGCAGTCCTCCCTTACCGAACAGCCTGTAGAACAGTGCCACTCCTCCGTAGATGACTATAAATGATAATATTATAAGTAGTTCGTTATTCATAGGTTTTCAACAAAAATGTAATCTACAAAGATAATAAAAAAGAGGCTGACATAAGTCAACCTCTTGATAAAATATGTCTTGTGATTTACATGTCGTCCTTGTCCATGTTCTGGAGGAGAGCATCGTTCGATCCGTACTTTCTCATTCTGTCCTGCAGCAGCTCCATTGCCTCGATGCAGTTCATGTCTGCAAGGAACTTACGCATGATCCATATGCGGTTTGCAAGGGCAGGAGAGTACAGGAGGTCGTCGCGTCTTGTACTTGAAAGAGTGACGTCCACAGCAGGGAATATGCGCTTGTTGGCAAGTCTTCTGTCGAGCTGGAGCTCCATGTTACCTGTTCCCTTGAATTCCTCGAAGATCACCTCGTCCATCTTTGAACCTGTCTCTGTGAGGGCTGTAGCAAGGATTGTAAGTGATCCACCGTGTTCGATGTTACGTGCTGCACCGAAGAATCTCTTTGGCTTGTGAAGCGCATTTGCATCCACACCACCGGAAAGCACTTTTCCTGAAGCTGGCTGAACTGTGTTGTATGCTCTGGCGAGACGTGTGATCGAATCAAGAAGAATGACAACATCGTGTCCGCACTCTACCATTCTCTTTGCCTTCTCAAGAACCATGTTCGCTACCTTCACATGACGCTCTGCAGGCTCGTCAAATGTTGATGCCACAACCTCTGCCTTCACGCTGCGTGCCATGTCTGTAACCTCCTCAGGACGTTCGTCAATAAGAAGAACTATCATGTATACTTCAGGGTGATTGTCTGCTATAGCGTTGGCTATAGACTTGAGGAGCATTGTCTTACCTGTCTTAGGCTGCGCTACGATAAGTCCGCGCTGACCCTTTCCGATAGGGGTGAACATGTCCACTATGCGGCATGACATGTCGTTGTGTCCGTTGCCAAGAAGATTGAATTTCTCCTCAGGGAAAAGCGGAGTCAGGAAGTCAAACGGAATACGGTCGCGGATAAATTCCGGAGTTCGTCCATTTACGAATTTTATACGTACGAGTGGGAAATATTTGTCTCCAGGCTTAGGTGGGCGAATCTCTCCGGTCACTGTATCACCAGTCTTGAGCGCATGTTGCTTGATCTGGAACTGAGACACATAGATGTCGTCAGGGGAGTTAAGGTAGTTGTAGTCCGATGACCTGAGGAATCCGTAGCCGTCCGGCATGATTTCAAGAACTCCAGTAGCCTCTACGACGCCCTCAAACACAGGGGATTCCACAGCAGTCTCCTTAATCGGTTCCTTTGCAGGCTCCTTATGCTGTTCCTTGCTCTGATCTTTCTGCTGCTCTTTGTGGTGCTGCTTGTTCTGTTCCTTGTTCTGCTCTTTATTTTGATCCTTCCTGCGATCACTCTGCTCTGGAGCCTCAGTCTGTTCCTGTTTTGGCTGAGTGCCTTTCTGAATTCTGGCTCTCTTCTGTCTTTTCTCCCTCTTTTCCTTGTGTTCAGACTGTTCAGGAGCTTCTGTAACTTCAGAGGTGCTGATGATTGCTCCAGCTTCCGGCTCTACAGGCTCAACAACAACTGCTTCTGCTGCACTTTCTTCGTTTGCCTTAGCCTTGTCTTTTGCTGATTTTCTGCCACGCTTCTTCTTTTGAGGCTCTGCACCAGTCTGCTGAACAGGCTCCTCTTTTTCCTGCTTCTGTGTTTCTTTAGCAGTTGGCTTCACCTCTGCCTTCGGAGCAGACATCTCCACTGGTTTCACCTCTGCCTCTGCTGCCGGTTTTGCTGTTTCTTCTGATTTTTTTGGACGGCCGCGCTTCTTCTTTTCTGGTCTTTCAGGAGCGTTCTTTGCATTCTTTGCTGCCTCCACATCAAGGATAGAGTAGATGAGATCATCCTTCTTCATCTTCTTGAATCCTTTTATTTCAAGCTCCTGAGCGAGCACATGAAGCTGCTCAATCTCCATTTCTTTCAGATCGAAAATATTGTACATAGTTATAACAATGATTGTTTACTCAAATGTCAACTTGAGATGTTGATTGGAATTTTCTAGGAATGTGAACCCCTCAAAAGAACTGAGGGAACACAAAGTTAGTCATTTAAATCAATAATGCAACAGCGGTCAAGGAAATTTACAATAAACCTTCTCAGCAGTTTACCATCCGTTATCCATGTAACTGCTGCTCTTCTTGAAACGCAAAATGTCTGCCAAAGCTGCTGCATTTGCCTGGATTCTGAAGCTCCATGACTCCCATTTACCGTTTGGAATCCATGACACATTGATATTGAAGCAGTGCAGGTCATATGTCGCACTCAGCTGAGTGGCACTCATCTGCAATGCCATGAGGTCGAAGTTTGTAGTCAGCTGCATCGAAAGAGCCTTTGTCAGCTTGATGTTTCCGCTGATGCCGAGTGTCTGGGTGTAATTATGCACCTTGGACATCTGCTCATTTGCATACTGATAGTTGCGGGAGTATCTGAATGAATAGTTGAAGTTTACCGACCATGGGACATCCGGATTCATGTAGTAAAGATATCCTCCCGGAATATATTCTCCTGTAATAGGGTGATAATATATTCTGGTGTAATGGTCAGCTGGATTTCCTCCGGCCTGTTTTGTTCCGTCATTTCCGTTTATCTTGCCCTCTCCGGACAAAGAGTATGAGACTGATATGCTGGCAGAGTTCATTCTCAAAAGACCCTGACCTTGGGTGATTGCGAATTTGTTTACTCGCTGCACTGTCTTGGTCTCTTTGTTCACTTCCATTGCGTATGGGTCGAAGTTGGCATTCGCATTGATACCGACTTTGCCGAATACAGATGTACTCATTGAGACGCCGACATTGTTCATCTTGAACTGCTCCGCAAGGAAGTTATATCCTGTGCTGAAATTGAGGTTGTCGATCAGTTTGATCTTCTTTGTACCTGTTCCCGTTGTGTCCTGAAGATCACGCACCTTTGCCTCGAAGTTGTTTCCAAGGCTGAAGCTGAGGCTGGCAGTCTTTCCCTTGCCCGGTACGCCTGCTGTATTACCTGCATAGATATTATAGTCCTGTGTCTTCACCTGACCGTTCTTATCAACATATGTCAGCGTTCTGAAGCCGTTGAAATATGTTCCTTTTTCAGGACTGAAGGATGCTGATATGGATGGAGACACGACATGCCTGATCGCCTGGATCTTCCTATGTTTGCCAAACTGGAACATACCATACAATCGGGTGCTCATGGATATACTTCCTGAATATGTGTGGGTTGCACCAAATGTGCTGAATGCCTTTCCTTTTATATCTTCTACTACACCTTTGTCAGGATTGTACTGCTTCTCAGTGGCTCGGAAATGCCAGTTCATTCCGTAGCTGACGCTCGGAGTGACATTGATGTATTTGAATAGCGAGAAGTTCGGAAGGCCGATCTGGAAGTTATGGGTCATACCGTTCTGGAACTTGTCCCAGAAACCAGGCTTGTTGAATTCGCTTGCCTTGAAGCTGATCTTGTTCTGGAATGTTGTATTGTAGCCCAGAGAGAATTTCTCATAGAACTTTTCCTTTCCGACCCTGTTCTTTCTTTTGAAAGGATAGAAACGGTTCACCGAGAGCGTCACGTTAGGAAGTGTGAATGTATAGGAACTGTCTCGCGAGTTCTGGTTGTGCAGGGCGTTCACGGAGAGATTTACCTTTCCGTTCCAGTTCTTTGAGTATGAGATTGATGATGAAATCTGGTTCTGGAGAGCCTCTGTCACCGATGTCGAGTTGTAGCGGTTGTTCGAAGGACTGGAGAAGTTTACGGATGCCGAGAAACTTGTTCCAGGACGTGCCTTGGAATCCTGAGAATGACTCCAGCGTACAGAGAAGTTTCTCATCTGCTGGAAATCTGAACTTCCTTTTTCACCTGTCTGGTCATTTGAGTAGGTGAGTGAAACACTACCATTGAACTTGTAATTCACTTTGTATCGTGAATTCAGGTCTACAGCCCATGAACCAAGAGTATAGATGTCACCCGTAAGGGCAACGTCAAAATAGTCACCGATGACGAAATACAATCCGGCATCACGCATGTAGAAACCTCTGGAAACCTCTTCTCCAAATGTCGGGAAAAGGATACCTGTCGCTCTGTCCGGACGCTTTGGGATGAAGCCGAAAGGAAGTCCGATAGGAAGAGGGACGTCAGCGATGACCGGATATGCAGGGCCGAATACAGTCTTCTGATTTGGACCGGTAATCACCTTTGCTGCAGTAAGATGCATGTAGTAATGAGGCTCCTCACAGTCGCAGACTGTATATTTTCCGTGAGTCATGTTGATGGATTTGTCCGGCATCATCTTGATGTTCTTTCCATGTAGGATACCGTCTTCCTCCTGAGTTACCATGTTGGTGATTCTGGCCTTGCGTGTGTCAAAGTTGTAGCGGACCTCCTCCATTGTGTATGACTTGCCTCCTTGCTCCATCACCGGTCTTCCTGTGATCACCCCTGTAGTGTCCTTTGTACCGCGGGCATAAAGTGTTGACGTCTTGAGGTCATACTCCATATAGTCTGCTGTCAGCTTCATGTTTCCGTAATTCACGGACACGTCTCCGTAGTAGTAGATCATCTGCTTTCCATTGCTGAAGTCTTCTATTATGGAGTCACGGGCTGCTGTGAATGCAGGTACTTCAAGAGAACTCTTCTTGAGCATCTGAAGCGAGTCACTGCGGTGGATGGAATCCGCACGGGCGATTGAGTCCAATGCAAACCTTGCGGAATCACTAAGCTCCGGCATCTGCTTGACTGTGTCGGAAGCGCTCTCGATGAGATTTCTTCTGCGCTCTCTGCGGGAGCGTCTGTCGTCCTGTGATGACAATGTGAAAGTACTCACCAGCAGCATTAACGCTGTGATGAGAGCAAGTTTGTCCAAGTGACGACTAAATCTACCTTTATGATCGAAAGATGCCAATAATTCCTGTTCTTCTTTTCAAGTTTTGCAAGTTTTTGCTAATTTTGCATCCTGCAAATTTACAACTAATTTCAATTTCTACAAAATTGAGCGCTTGATATGACGATAAAAAAAAGATTTATAACCATTATGGCAGCCTTCATCGTTCTGCTGGGATGCTCTGCTGGTGTCTTCGGTCAGTCTTCAAAAGGCCTCAGGACTGTGGTTATTGATCCCGGCCATGGAGGTAAGGATCCAGGCGCTCTCGGGCTATACAACGCCAAGACCGGATATCATGAAAAGGATATCGTGCTGGCAATATCCTTGTTGTTAGGAGAAAAGATTGAGAAAGCCTTTCCTGATGTCAAGGTGATGTACACAAGGAAAACTGATGTCTTCATCACAAGAAATGACAGGGCGAAGATGGCAAATGAACATGCAGATCTCTTCATTTCCATACATTGCAACGGCAATCAGAATCTCAAGGCATTCGGTACCTCTGTACATATCCTTGGTCAGAAATCAAAGAAAAAGGGAAACGAGACTGATTATTTTGAACGTAACCAGGATGTGGCACAGCGTAGAAACAATCTGGTGGTAGTCGAAGGTGATCAGGTCAAGGAAACTTCCATCGACGCATCGCAGACCTCAGATGTAATCTCCAGTTCATTGCAATGGAAGGCCATATATGAAAGCAGCCTGCTTTTTGCAACAGAAGTCATAGACAAGCTGATAAAGGCTCCTTTGACTCCGCGTGACATCGTGCTTGATCAGGAAGTTGTTGATGTTCTTGCATATACGTCGAGACCTGCTGTCTTGCTGGAGCTTGGTTTTGTGACTAACGAGAAGGAATACAGATACCTCAAGACTCCTGCCGCGCATGAAGAGATAGCGGAACGCCTGCTTCAGGCTTTTGCAGCGTATAAGCCCGTATATGATGAATGTTTCAATATAGATTTCAGTGCAGAGGCGGCAACTGAGCCTGAAGTCTACTATGGAATACAGGTGATGGCAGGAAGCCGCGAACTCAAGTCAGATGATTCTGCGTTCAAAGGAATTACTGTACATCATGTGAAAGCCGGTAATATATATAGGTATATAGCAGGCAGATATTCTTCAGTGTCGGAAGCAGAGGCGGAACTGAAAAAGGTCAAGGAATCTTTTCCTGAAGCGTTTGTTGTACGTGTTATTGGAAATGAGGTTTCAAGACCATAACTTAGGTATTTAGAATAGAGATATATCATGAAATTTAAGAAAGAATTGAAGATCGGCATTTTTGTCGTCGTAGTTTTAGTGACTTCATTTTTTGTAATCAACTATCTCCGGGGAAAGGATATATTCAACAATGAGATCGAGGTGGTTGCATGCTTTGAAGACATAGAAGGTCTTGCAGTTTCCTCTCCGGTTATGATAAAGGGGTATAAGGCCGGCAAGGTAAGCTCTGTCGAATATATTCCGTCACAAGGCAATTTTGAGGTGATATGCTCCATACTGAAAGACTTTTCGATACCGGAAGATTCCAGGATGACCATATGCAGCATGGATATCATGGGAGCCAAAGGGATAAAGATCGATCTTGGAGTTTCAGAGAATGTCATTGCAGACGGTGGAGTGATTGCATCTGCGTCAGAGCCAGGCCTGTTTGATGGCCTTGCATCTGAGATAACTCCTGTTCTCGAAAAGGTCTCAAATACTCTTGATTCTCTGACAGTGACTGTCTCAAATGTAAACAGTCTTTTATGCAAGTCCAATCAGGAGCGTATCATGAACACACTTGCTCATCTTGAAAAGACAATGAAGAATGTGTCCGAGATTGCTGCCGGCATTAAAGGAAAGTCGGATGAACTTGATCTGTTTGTCTCAAATCTCGTAGATCTTTCCGCAAAGCTGAATGAAGTTGTCGAGAAGGTGGACGGGACTATGACCGGAGTGTCTGAGACAGTGGATGAAATTGCTCAGTCGGATATTAAAGGTGTGGTGGCGTCTTTTCATGCACTTTTGAGTAATATCAACGATCCGGATGGATCGATCGGAAAACTTCTTGCCGATGGTTCAGTTTACGATTCGCTGGAGACACTCTTAACTGATATTGATACTTTGTTTAAAAAAATTCAGGAAAACCCAAGGAAATATATGAAGATTTCAATCTTCTAGGCGCTTGGAAATGGGAAAAATGTAAAATTATTACTTTTGAATAACTCAAAATTGTAATACTCGTTAAAATTAGATACTTACAGGGATTTGCTTTTGGTAAATCCCTGTATTTCAATAATTTAGAAGATGTTGCTTTTGTCTATTCGGAATTTTCGTTCCTGTAAAATAAAATTAAAAAACAAGCGGATTTTTAATTTTTTATTAGTTTTTTTTCCTCATCTTTGTCATCGCAATTCGGGACAACATCTAAAACTGAACGATTATCCATAAATGACACAGGAAAGATACATATCTGTTTGGAACAACTGTCTGCACTTCATTCAGCAGAACATAGATCCAAAGCAGTTTCAGATCTGGTTCAGGCCTATAAAGCCTGTATCATTGTCTGAGGCTACTTTGACTCTTGAGGTTCCGTCAGAGTTTTTCCGTGAATACCTTGAGGATGCATATCTCGACATTCTTAAAGCTTCCCTCAAGAAGGAACTTGGTGTCGGCGCTAAGTTGGTATATCTTGTTGCTCCGGTTCAGAAGCAGCCTCCTTTGGAATATCCGGGTGCCCATGGCAACGTGCCTGTTAATAAGACAATATCAGTGACGACCAGTGGAGCACCAGTAAACCCGGGTGCGCTCGTATTCCCTGGTATTCAGAGAGTGCAGGTAAATCCTCAGCTCAATCCTGTTTACTGTTTCGAAAACCTCATCGTTGGTGAGTGCAACAAGATGGGATTCACAGCCGGTGAGAGCATTTCTGCTGCTCCTGGTAAGACAGCTTTCAATCCGCTTTTCTTGTTCGGTGGACCTGGTCTCGGCAAGACACACCTTGCGCAGGCAATCGGTATTGCCATCAAGAAGAAATATCCTGAGCTTGTAGTGCTCTATGTACCTGCAAACAGGTTCAAGACGCAGTATATGGATGCCGTGAATGTGAAGAACAAGCTTACAGACTTCCTGGCATTCTACCAGAAGATGGATGTGCTTATCATGGATGACATTCAGGATCTCATGGGTCCGTCGACACAGAATGCGTTCTTCAACATCTTCAACCATCTGCACCAGTCCGGCAAGCAGCTCATATTTACATCAGATCGCGCTCCGGCAGATCTTGAAAACTTTGAAGCACGTCTGCTTTCAAGACTCAAATGGGGATTGTCTGTCGAACTTCAGAAGCCTGATTATCAGACAAGACTCAGCATGCTGAAGGCTCGTGCATTCCGTGAAGGAGTGAAGTTGTCAGACGATGTACTTGAGTTTCTGGCAAACAGGATCAAGTCAAACTTCCGTGAGCTGGAAGGTGCCCTGATCTCCCTTATCGCAAATGCCACACTGGCGCACAAGGAGGTTACGATCGAGCTTGCTGAAAGCATCACTGAGCATATCGTGGGTGAGGAGCAGAATGATGTTACTATCGATGGAGTGCAGAGAGTTGTCTGCGACTATTTCAACATCACCCGTGATGAGCTTCTTTCAAAGACGCGTAAGCGAAACATCGTGCAGGCAAGACAGATAGCAATGTATATGTCAAGAAACCTCATCAGCAATTGCTCGCTTTCAACCATAGGAGCTGAGATTGGAGGTAAGGACCATGCGACAGTACTTCATGCATGCACGACAGTCAGCGACCTCATGTCGACAGACAAGACATTCAAGCAGTATGTAACTGATATCGAGAAACTTCTCGTTCCAGTAAGAAGATAATTCAAAGGTGACTCTTGTAAGGGTCACCTTTTTTGCATATCTTTGAAATTGTCATTTCGAGCCAAGTCGAGAAATCTAATACAAATTTTTATTTTTATGAATTCAGAATCAGTACTTTCGTTCTTTAAAGAGATCACCGAGATTCCAAGGGAGTCAGGTCACGAAGAGCAGATCATTGCATATCTTCAGGCTTTTGCAGCCAAGAACAATTTCGACTGTAAGACAGATGAGGCTGGCAATGTCTTGATCACCAAGCCAGCAGCTCCAGGCTATGAGAATGTTCCGACCATCGTTCTCCAGAGTCATTCAGACATGGTGTGCGAAAAGAATGAGGGTGTGGATCACGATTTTGCCAAAGACCCTATCAAATATATAATCAAGGACGGCTGGATGATTGCTCCAGACACAACTCTTGGAGCAGACTGCGGCATCGGCGTTGCGGCGCAGATGGCCCTCCTGGTCAGCGACCTGCCTTGTGGAAAGATTGAATGCCTCTTCACTACAGCTGAGGAGACAGGTCTTGATGGAGCCATGGCTCTTCAGCCAGGCTTCTTCACCGGTAAGGTCCTCCTGAATCTCGATTCAGAAGATGAGGGTGAGATCTTCGTAGGATGTGCCGGCGGACTTGATACAACTGCAGAATTCCATTATATGACTGAGCCTGTTGTGGAGGATTTTGAGTTTGAGACAGTGTTCGTCAAGGATGCCATGGGTGGACATAGTGGAGATGACATCAACAAGGGCCGCGCAAACTCTGTACAGCTTCTTGGACGTTTCCTGTATAGCTGTCTGGATCTCGACTGGCAGCTCGTGAGCATTGACGGAGGCAACAAGCGAAATGCAATTGCACGTGAGGCAAAGGCAGTGATTGCAGCAGAGCCTGATACACTCGACATAATCAATGAGCGTCTTGAAGCGTATGCTGCAGATGTTGCAGAGGAGTATGGTGCAATTGAGAAGGAGCTCAAGGTCGGATATGATGAAGCTCAGGAATCTGCTGAGGCCATCGATGAAATGACAGCGTGGAATCTCGTCACAGCGCTTTGTGCAGCACCACACGGTGTGCTTGCGATGAGCCAGGAGATAGAGAACTTTGTCGAGACTTCGACCAACCTTGCCTCTGTGAAGATGACTCAGCCAGGCATAATCCGTATAGGTTCAAGCCAAAGAAGCTGCGTTACAGCAGCACGTCGTGCAGCTGCAGCCAAGATGGAGGCATGCTTCGTGCTTGCAGGTGCTGTGGTAAAGCATGAGGGTGAATACCCAGGTTGGGCTCCGGCTGCGGATTCTCCTGTAAGGGATGCATGCGTAGCATCTTATAAGAAACTTTTCGGAGTAGAGCCAAAAGTTAAAGCGATTCATGCAGGTCTGGAATGTGGTCTCTTCACAGAGAAGTTCCCTGGGCTGGACATGATTTCATTCGGACCAACCCTAAGGGGAGTGCATGCTCCTGGCGAGCGTCTGGATCTTGCTTCGCTTGATAAGTTTGTAGCCCTTCTTGTTGACCTTGTAACCAACTACAGATAATATTATGGCTTATAGAGTACAGATCGCCCCTTCAATGCTTGCTGCAGATTTCCTCAATCTTGCGAAAGATGTGGAACTGGTCAATCAGCATGCAGACGCATTCCATCTTGATATAATGGACGGAACTTTTGTTCCAAACATTTCATATGGATTCCCGGTGGTTGAAGCAATTGCGCGAAAGGCAACCAAGCCTCTTGACGCACATCTTATGATTGTGCATCCTGAGAAGTACATAGACCGCTTTGCTAAGGTAGGAGTCGACATGCTCAGTTTCCATCTCAATGCTGCTGAGTATCCAGGTCAGGTGCTTGCGCATATATGGGCAGCCGGTATGAAGCCAGGCCTGGCAATCAATCCTGATGTACCGGTTGAAAGTGTGTTTCCTTATCTGAACCAGTGTCACTATATCGTTATCATGTCCGTATTTGCCGGATTCGGTGGTCAGAAGTTCATCGAGTCAACCTATGAGAGAATCAAGACGTTGAAGGCTGAAATTGACGCAAAAGGATATGAATGCCACATTCAGGTGGATGGCGGAGTCACTCCGTTGAATGCAGCGCGTCTGGTCGAATGTGGCGCTGACATCCTTGTTGCAGGTAGTGCAGTTTTCAAGTCAGAAGATCCTGAGGCGGCCATAGCCTCACTAAGATAAAAGAAAGAGATGCCAGCGCATCTCTTTCTTTTATTTCAGGTTATCAATCATAGATTTGGCAACTGCTGATGAGGCGCCTGAGCCGCCTAACAGGGAGCGTATTTCTGCATATTCTGAAACCATTGCCGATCTGCGCTCCTGGTTTTCTATAAGATCGCGGATTTCTGTGACCAGGGCGTCTGCATTGCAGTCGTTCTGGATGAATTCCTTGAAGGCCAGGCGGTCAACAATGAGGTTTCCGAGGCTGATGTAGCGTATCTTGATGATCTTCTTTGCTATCCAATATGTGATCGGGTTGGTGATGTAACCTACGACCTGAGGGGTGCCGAAGAGGGCAGTCTCAAGAGAGGCTGTGCCGGAGTTGACGACGGCAGCCTCAGCGTGGCAGATGATGTGCTGGGTCTTTCCGAAGAGAATCTTCACATAGCTGCTGTTTTCCGGGGTCAGCCATTTTTCATAGTCAGCCATTGTGCGTGCAGGGGCTCCGGCGATCAGGAACTTGTGGTCCTTGTATTGGGGGAGAGAATGCATTTTCGCTGCAAACTCCGTGAGCACAGGCATCATCGTACTGATCTCGCCTTTACGTGATCCGGCAAGCATTGCAATGAAAGGTCCGTCCTGCAGACCGTTCTCTGTCATGAATTCTTCACGGGTCTGACTCATGGCAGGGGAGTTGTCAACGGCGTCTACCAGTGGATTTCCTTTATATATATATTCTATGCCTTTTGAGTCGAAGTATGCCTTTTCGAATGGGAATACAATGAACAGTTTGTCGACGTATTTCTTGAGTTTCTTGATGCGGCCTTCGCGTGATGCCCAGACTTTTGGAGCAATGTAGTAAAACACCTTGAAGCCGGCTTTGTGGGCAAATTCGGCAATCTTGAAGTTGAAGCCGGGATAGTCGATAAGGATCACAACATCTGGATTCCATGCCTTGATGTCTTCCTTGCAGAACTTCACGTTCTTGAGAAGTTTTCCAGCTTTGGCCAGCACCTCCACAAATCCCATCACAGCTCCTTCCTTATAGTGACGTACCGGAACATGACCGGCAACGCTCGCCATCAGGTCGCCGCCCCAGAAGCGGATGTCGGCCTGCGGGTCTTCTGCGTATATACCTTTCATCAGGTTTGAACCGTGAAGGTCACCTGATGCTTCGCCTGCTATAATGTAGTATTTCATGGTCGTTGATTAGATTTCTCGACTCGCTTTGCTCGCTCGAAATGACAGTTTTAAAATTTGCTCGAAATGACGTGTTATTTTATCAGTTTGCCTAGTCGTTCTGTTTCTTCGTAGTCTGTGCAGTCTATGTTGTGAGCTACCACAGATATGTAACCGTCCGCAACGAGGAGGTGGTCTGCATTATCTGCATTGCGTGGGTCGTCTTCGAAGTCTCCGACCATCATGTATAGGTCTTCGCCTTCTTCAAGCACAGGATTTGAACTCTGACCGAGCATTTCAGGGGTAAGGCCGTATTTTGCATAATGCTGCACATCCCATTCCTTGAACTCACGCACCCAGCGACCCATTCCCTGCACTCCTACGCG
>JAEIGA010002554.1_pt1 | contig 29032 bp, 40 predicted proteins | sample 9270691 | NCBI WGS metagenome assembly JAEIGA01 (sample SAMN17057246, study PRJNA624740) | gut metagenome | biome: biome; isolation source: fecal sample | host: Bos grunniens | place: China: Xizang | collected 2019
CTCCGGCCACTAACGCCTACAACACCCGCGCGCCGGAGGCCACGCTGAGCCGCCCGGAGTGCGCCGCATGGTGGCAGATTTGGGAAAGCCACGGTGCCGTGTCCCTTGGGAGAGAGAGAGGCTTCGATTGGATGCACGTGCAATTTGCCGCGCTGAATTGACGCCCACTTCACCGCCGTCATCCGCAAGGGTGGCGGCGTTTTTGCGTTTCCGACAATGCCCGCCCCTAGGGTAGATATGAATGAGAAACGTAAAGCAAGCCGCACGGCGGTCGTGGCAGATAAAACGAATGATTTAGAGATAGCCTCCGCCCTGGTGACGCTGGGCTTCACCTGCCGGGGGATGCAGCGCTACAAGAGCACGGATATCCCCGGTGCGGGTGAGGTGTGCTACTGGCAGTTTGATACCGTCTCGGATGATGGTCTTTACACCTTGGAGCAGGTGCTCGCGGCATGGAAAAATGATGCTTGGCTTCAGGATCCGCAGAATGAGGACCCGCTCGCGGCCATCATCGTGGCCTTCAGGAACAGGCAGCGCCTGCTGGATTGGGTGAAGCAATCCGCTCCCATGGTGGCGGTGAAGAACGGCAACCGCTGGGCCTTCGTGCCGGAGAATGCGGACAAGGCGGAAGTGGCGCGCGCCAAGGCGTTTTTGCAGGGGCGCTGATTACAGCATACCGTAGGATTTGAAGAAAAGGTAGGCGCCCACACCCACACTCAGAAAGAAGATGAAAAGCAGCACAAGCACCGGGAGTGAGGCGTTGTCTATAAAATCCTCCCAATCACGCTGATTCTGCGCGGCGCGGCGAGCGGCGGCTTCTCGGCTCTCATCAAACATGATTTTTTTTATAGTACGTAGTAACACATAAAGCAAGTATAAAAAATGAGTGATGTAAAAATAAAATTCTCAGCGAACAATGAGGAGGTGCTGCAAAGCCTGACTGAGATTCGCGGGGCGTGCGGTCGCTTGGGAAAGGGGCTGACGGAGATGTTCATGGGGGCGGATGCTTTTGCCTCCTTGTCCATGCGTGCGAGGCAAATGTTCACCGAGCTGATGAAGCCCGCCATGGATATGGAGCAGCTTGCTGTAGGCTTCGAGACGCTGATGGGCTCGGCGGATGCGGCGGAGCGACACCTTGCAAACCTGAGCAAGTATGCAGCGGAGACCCCGTTTGATATCTCCGGCGTGGCAACGGCGAGTAAGACGCTGCTGGGCTTCGGCGTGGAGGCTGATAAGTCCATGGAGGTGCTGAGGCGCTTGGGAGATGTGGCCGCCGTTACCGGCTCCAGCGTGGAGGATTTAGCGCGCGTGTACGGCAAGGTGGCCACTGTGGGCACGCTGGATACCGTGGCCATTGATATGCTCTCGGAGCGCGGTCTGAACATGCGCGAGCTGCTGGCGCGGCGAGATGGCATCAGCGTGGCGCAAGTGCAGAAGAATATCCAGAACCGCCGCTATGGGCTGGCGGATTTGGATTATGCGCTGCAGCAGGAGACCGGTGAGGGCGGTAAGTTTTTTGAGGGTGCCATCCGGCAGAGTAAGACACTCGCCGGGCAGGTGGCGATTTTGGAAGATCAGCTTTACCAGCTGCGCGTGCAGCTGGGCGAGGAGATGGCGGAGGGCATGCGCGCCGCCGTGCAGTATATCACGGAGGAGCTGCCCCGCATTTATGAGGAGCTGCGCCCCACGGTGGTGATGCTGGCGGAAGGGCTCAAGCAGATAGCCGCTCACCTGCCGGAGATTCTCGCCTCCCTGCGCCGCATCGGTGCAGGGCTGGCTATTTTCGCCTCGCTGAAGATGGCCGTGGCGGGCGTGAATGCCCTGCGCGGCGCGTGGCGCGTGACAGGTGCGGCGGTCGCTGTATGCACGGGCAAAGTGGAGACACTGGGCCGGCGCATCTCCCGCGCCACTCTGGCGGCGCGGGGGCTGGGTGCGGCGATGCGTGGACTCGCGAAGGCCGGACTCGGCCCCATCGGCTGGGCGCTTACTGCTGCGGAGGTGGGGATGTTCGCGTGGGACTCGCTGAAAGGTTATTTTTCGTCTCCTGCTGCGGGGGCGCCTTCTTCCGCACCTGTGCGGCGGGACTATAGCGGCATGAGCTTTGAGGAGCTGGGAGCGGCTATCTGGTTCCAGCGCATGCGGCAGGACATCGCCCGCAATGAGAAGAACTCGCCCATGATTGGCGGGCGTACCTCCACGGAACAGCTGCAGAACCGCATCAACATCATCCGCGAGGCTGAGCAGGAGCTCTCGCGCCTCGGGGATGCCTTCGGGCAAGCCATGTCGCAAGCGGTGGCGGATGCCAAGGGGCAAGCCGCCCAGCAGCATAAGCTGTACATGGAGAGCCTGCGCGGGGAGATTGCGGAGCTGCAGCGAGTGAACGCCGCGCGCCGTGAGCTGCTGCAGAAGCACCACACGGACATGAACGCCGTGGATGATAGAGCTTGGCAGGGCCTGCTGGCGCAGGGGAATATGAGCGGCTTGCTCGCTGCTCTCCGCTCCTCAGCGGCGGATGTGGGCTTGCCCTCCGGCTGGCGCACGGCGCGGGAGGGCGTGGCGGCGATGGAGCGCGCGCGCCACACCGCAGCGATGGATGGCGACACGGTGAGGTATACGCACGCGGACGATACGCTCAAGTCTCTCCGCCAGCTCGCGGAGCGTGAGGTAAAGGCGGCGGATACGCGCCGCCGGGCGGATGATGCCCTCGCCCGTGCGAACCTGACGCTTGCCGGTGACACCCGCGCTCTGGAGCGCATGGAGGACCGCCAGCGAGCCGTGGAGCTGGCAGCACAATACCGCGAGGCCGGGCTGCCCGCTGCGGAGGCGGACCGGCGCGCGGCGCAGCTGGTGGCCACTGAGCGCGCCATCGCAAACAAGCCCGCCGCCGGGGGCGTGGAAATCATCGCACAGAATAAAGTTGCCGTGGGTGGCGGCGGTGTATCCCTCCGCCTGAATGATGCCCAGCTGGACCTGAGCCGCAAGTCCGTGGTGCTGCAGGAGCAGCAGGCCACCCTGCTGCAAGAGATCCGCAATGTGTTCCGGAGCCGTTCCAATACGGATTTGATACCGGTGATGCCCTGATAGATTTTTTTTACCATGAATAGAAACCGAGATACCATACAGAATGACGTGCTGCTGGCGGGTGACGCCGGTGAGCTGCTGAGCGGGGGCGTGCGTGTGCGCCCCGTCACTTTTGCCACCATGCTGGTGTTCCGCCGCTTGGGCCACCCCTTCGCCCAGCTGGGCGGCGGTGAGGGCATGGCGCTGACGGATGAGCACTTGGCGGAGGCCCTCTGGGTGATGTGTGCCCCGTGGGAGGACGTGCGCCGCATCACCCGCGCGGGGGATGCTGACGCCGTGGCGGATGCCGTGCTGGATTTTGCCGCCACCATCACCCCGGAGCAGCTCACGGAGTTTACCCGCTATCTGGCGGGGCAGAAGGAAGGGGCAGATGCCGCCACGGCCGTGGTGCTGCCGGAGAAGGATACCGGGGCCCCCTCAAAAAACTAGCAGAGCCTCACTCGCTGGCGTGGGCGGTGTTCATCCTCGCGCGCGCTACGGGCTGGAGTGAGGCGGACATCTGGGATATGTCCTATGCGCGCGGGCTGATGTACTTGCACTGCCACCTGCTTTACCAAGGGGCAGCTACCGCGTGGGCCTGCACCACGCAGGAGGAAGACGCCGCGCTGGACGCTAAATTTGACGACCTTTTCTCTTGATTATAGCTATGGGCTTGAAAAATTACAATATTGAAGTGAAGGAAGCGGTGCACCGCGTGCGCCGCATCCGCCGCCCGGATATCCGCGGGGTGGATTATTACCAGGCAACGGGTGACACGCTTGAGCGCCGCTGGAGCGGCCCGTGGGACGAGCTGGAGGAGATGATGCTCTCGCTCTCCTACAGTGAAACCAGCAGGCTGGATGCCACGCTCACGCGCATAGCGGACGGCGAGCAGGCCGAGCTGATGGCCACGTGGACCACCTACCGCCGCCGGGATGAATCCGGTGAGGAAGGTGGTGAGGGCGGCGGCGAGGAGCCGGGCAGCAGCAGGGAGTCTCCCTGCATCAGCGTGCAGGTGACCTGTGTGCAGGAGCCGCTGCTCACGCACCCGAATTACAACTTCCTGACGGCGGATTACCTCACCGCCCTGAAGATGCTCATGGACGGCTACAAGGAATCCGATGTGATGACGGATTCCCGCACCGGTGAGCCTATCCAGATAGGGAAGCTGCTCAGCGAGGTATCTACCGGGGATGATGAGCTGGTGACGCGTGTAAAGAAGGGGCAGACGCACTTCATGGCGCCCGCCGTGCAGGTCACATGCCGCTACCGCTCCAGCTCCATGCCTAAGCTCGCCACCTCCTTCAAGATAGCCGCGCCGCCCGGCGGTATCACCACGCCTGCGGGCTGTAACTGGCTGGCGCTGGTGCCCGGGGTGGATGTGCAGAACGGGGAGATCTGGGTGTGTGAGACGTACCTGCTCAGCTCCCCCGGCGGCTGGGACGAAACAATTTACGGAAACTGATGCGCTATGAGTACAGCAGGAAGTGTGCCGGTGTTTTCCGGTAGGCGGTCTCTCTCGCTGGGGGATCTGGACGCCATGGGGAACGTGGTGCGTGATACGGCGAACACGCTCCGCGCCGTGGGCCGCACGGGCCGCACGGGCTACGCCCACGCGAGCAATGCGTGGTATGTGCCCGAGCCGGTGCCGGGGGTGGGTGAGAAGAAGGACTTTACGGCGGAGGCGCCGGGGCTGATTGCGGGGGCGGAGTTCTCCGGGCAGTTCAAGCGCTGCATCAGTGAGGATGGCATGCTGTGGCTGCCTCATGCTCACATGGAGTCAGCGGTGGATGAGGAGACGGGCGAGGAGCTTGTCACCCGCCATGCCGGTGGCGTGGTGGGCATCGAGGTGCGGGAAGATTCCGCCGCCACGCTGGAGGATGGCGTCATCGTGCTACCGCTCGCTAAAAGTGCCAAGATGGAAGAGGACAGCAGCACCGGCGCGCAGTACCCGCTGGAGGATGCCCGAGCCGGGCTCCTGCAGGAGGTGCAGGTGGACCCGTTCGTTACGGAGCCGGAGCTGGATGAGGGCGTGCTGCGCCTGCCGCTGGCGGCGTATGATTCCGCCGCCGGTATATTCGGGCGCGCGGGGCTTATCACGGCGGTGGATATGGTGAATGATTCCAATAGTGCCACCATCAGGCAGGGCGTGCTGCGCATTCCTATCTCTTCCCAGACGGGCGTGCCGCTGGCGGAATACAACAGCGGGAACCCGGCAACGCCCGGCATCATCGCAGGCGTTGAGTGGACGGGGGATGCCACACCGTCCATCAAGGCGGGCGTGCTGCGCATTCCTGTCTCCGGCGGCGGTGGCGGCGGGACTCCGCTCACGGATTGCGTGGTAGAGAAGACCACGGATGAGGCGGGTGAGGTGGATGGCAGCGTGCTGAGGCTCAATCTCGCGGAGTATGACTCCGCCGCGGGTACGCCCGCCAAGGCGGGGCTGGTAAAGAGTATAGCCATGACTTCCGGCGGCGCGCCGCGTATCGATGACGGCTGCATCGTGGTACCTACTCATTCTTTCGATCCGCAGCATTTCAACGTAGGGGACGGCGGGCTGGTGTCGCTGCTGCAGGCGCCGGTCGGCGGGCTGGCAGGCTTGTATGATGCGGAGAATAACCGCCGCCTGACGTGGGAGGAGCTGAAGGCCTCCAGCCTTGTGCGCCTGAGCTACAGCAGCAGCTCCTCGCTGGGGGTCTCGGTGAAGATGTTCGACGATTATCTCGCCCTTTACGTAGACAGGCCTTGATTTATGCTGTACTGTATTTTTTGCTATAAGGAAGATGAGCCGCTGCTGGCACTGTGCGCGCAGCGGGTGAAGGAGGTAGACCCGGCGGCGGTGATTTATGCCATCAGCGATGCCGCCGCTCCGGTGCGCAAGGTGCCGGAGGGGGTGCAGCTGAGGGAGACGAGTTTTCCGCGCGGCGGCTCGCTGAATGGCCTGCTATGTGTGGCGGGCATGCTCTCCGTGTTCCGTGAGCTGATGGAGGCGGAGGGTGCCGGCTACGTGGTGAAGCTGGATGCTGACACGTGGGTAAACGCGCTGCCCGGCTGGGAGGCTGATGATGGCGTGGGCTACCTAGGCTTTGAACGCTGGCAGGTGTTCCAGCCTGCGGGCCATTGCTACCGCTTGAGCCGTGCAGCGGTGGAGCGCATGTGTGCACTGTTCGAGGAGCGCACCCGTGCGGGACTATGGCCGCCGAATGCTCTTTACCGGGAGGACCATACCATCTACGGGCTAGCCACAGCGGCGCATATGCCCCAGAGCCTCATCCCCTTCATGGAGGGGCGCTCCACCGGCATGGCGGATGCCCTGCCCGGTGAGTATGAGGCGTGCCGCGCGGCGTGGGTGGTGCACTGCGGCGAGCATTGCGGGTACGATGCCAAGGGGCAGGTTATACGCCCTACGCGCGGCCATGTGTTGATGCGGATGGCCGTGCTGAAGTACGAATTACGAAGTACGAATTATCCGGCTTCGAGTCAGCCCTAGCGGGCTGCTTTCTTCCGGCTTCTCTGCGATACGCCGAGACGGGTCGCCGAGACAGGCGAATTAAAAGAAAGCGGCTTACGCCGATGAGAGAAGCCCCGCCATGGCGAGCCGTGGCGGGGCTGCTTTTTCTGTGGGGTCGGCACAAGTCGGCACAAGTCGTTACACCTCCACGCGAATATCTGCGCGGGAGGCGATGTAGTCTGCCTGATGGACGAGCCATGCGGTGGCGGAGTTCGGCTCCGGCAGGAGGATACCGGGAGCGTGGTGGCTGGAGCGCCAGCGGCCCATGTGGCTATCTATGGCGGCGCAGAGGTCCGCCAGCAGGTGCGGGGGGATGGGCTGCTCCATGAGCTCGGCGGTGTGGCGCGTGAGCTCGGCGGCAAGCAGGGGGTGGTCAAAGCGGCAGTGCTCGCCCTCGGCCATGAGCTTGCAGCAGTCGTGCAGGAGGGCGGCGGCGAGGCAGAGGCTGTACATGGCGGCGCGTGGCTGCACGCCCTGCATGCGCAGCAGGTGCTCGGCCACGCGGTACACGCGGCGGGTGTGCAGTACGAGGCCACCGGGGGCGCATTCGTCCGCCGCGTGGTGTTTGCCGGTGCTGCTGGCGGGTGCTTGCCAGAAGGCGGGCGGGGCTGCTTGGAGGGTGTGGCGGGTGAGTTCGCGGAGCCCCTCGTGGGGGATGGAGGCGATGAGGTCGTTTAGTGCTGTATTCATGAAAAAAAGATGATGAAGATTAGGGCGATGTTGATAGCGTTGGCGATGATGAGGGTGATGATGGTGGCGCGCAAGGCATTGCAAGCGCGGAGGGCGGCGTTTTCGGCGGCTATGGCGTCCTTACAGGCGCGGTTGGCGGCGGAGTGTGCTGTGGCGGCGAGGGTGTGGCAGTTTTTCCAGCTTTCAGCGGCATCTGTTGCGTGTTTTTGGCAGGTGTTGGCGAGGGTGCGCATTTCTCGCACGGTGGCGGTTTGGGTGTGTGTTTTCATGGTAAAAAGGAGTTACGGTTTTTTGACCGGGGGGGCAAGGCGGCGGGGTGTTTTGTAGGAGGTATGGCGTGAGCCGATGTGAGAGAACTCCGGCACGTAGTAGGTGCAGGAGAATTGGCCGTAGCGGTTGCGGCGGCTTTTGCAGGGGCGCGTGGTGGTAATGTGTTCGAGCTGTGCGGCTGTGAGGTGGCGGCGGAGGAAGTGAATGGAGCGCCAATGAGCGACGTATTGCGCCTGCTCGATGTGCACCCAGCGCTGGCCGGTGTGCGGGTGAATCCAAGCCCGGAGGTTAAGGTGCAGAATCGCGCCGTTAAACCGCGCGGGCGACACGCGGAAGGCGGCGCACGCGGTGGCCAGCGGCATGTACTCGCGGGAGGCTATTTCCTCCTCGGTGCCGGGGCGGTTCCACGGTAGGGGGGTGCCAGGGCTCCATGCGGGTGTAGACGCGGAGGGCATCCGCTAGAGAATAGCGCCGGTGGAGGCGTTCGCCGGTGCGGCGGAGTTTGTGGAGGCGACCGCCCAGAGAGGCGGAGTTCTTCAGCAGCGGCAAGCCGAGCCGCGCCCGTTCGGCCTGAATGCGGCAGAAGAGCTCTGTGTAGGAGAGGTAAGTGTCGTCCATGTTTATCTTGGCGGGTTGGCGGGGTCAAAGAAGGTGAGGATGTAGCGGGTGCGGTCTTGGTCACGGCGGCGGCCGAATTCGAAGGCGCGCCCGTGGCGATCGGTGAAGTAGCGGCCCTTGAAGCGGGCGAGGCGCAGGCCGAGGGAGCGTGCGCGGTCCTTGTCGCGCGTGCTGGTGACGGCATCGGCGATGCCGAGGTTCTCGGCGATGCAGAGGAGCTCCTGCACGGTGTAGGTGGCTTGGTTGTGGGCGGGGTTTTCGGGCCAGTCTTCGTTTGCGAGGGAGGCGGCCTCGCGGATGATGCTCTGGACGTAGGCGCCGCAGGTATCGCCACCGGCTCCGGTGGTGGAGCGTTTTTCCCAGGCGTGGGTAAAGCCTGCGTGGTGCGCGATGTTGCCGGCGATGCGCACGTAGTCCTCAAAGGAGGCTTTCTGCTCGCCCTTGAGGTAGGCGGGCATGCCGTCCTCCACCCAGCGGCGCACCCAGCACCAGAGCAGAGAGAGCATCTCGCTGCGCCAGCGGGGGGCGTTGATGGTGGCCATGGTGAGGGTCTGCTTGTGGCGCTTTTCGGTGGCCTCCCACGGGGAGAAGAGGTCAATCATGACGGTACGGCGCTCCACGTCCGGCGTGGTAAGGAGGTTGTTACCGGTGGCGATGAGCTGCATGGTGTTCTCCACCTGTAGCATGGTGTTGGAGCCAAGGAGGCGCCCGGTGATGCTGGGGGCGGTGCCGTACTGGTTGATGTAGTTACTGGTCAAGTTCGGGATGTCATCCAGCAGGGCGTAGTTGGCGCCGCTGGCAAGGGCGGAGAAGAGTACCTTGTTGATTTCCGTCTCTTCCTTGGGGGCGGAGATGATGGTGGGGGCGCCGTGCATGGGGGCGAGGCCGAGGGAGGCAAGGAGTGTTTTGCCGGAGCCGGGCTGGTTGGCGTTGAAGATGACGATGGGCTGGCGGCCCATGAGCAGGCGGCAGAACTGGCCTATCATGTAGGTAACGAAGCAGGATACCTCGCGGCTGGCGGTGAAGGTGCGGGAGCCGTCTGTGATGTCTGCCCAGGGAAAATCACCCAGCAGGCGGGAGAGGGCACGAATGGCGCTTTCTTGCGAGGGGGCGAAGCTCTCATCATACGGGAGCATGTTGCAGGTGTAAATCTGCGTGCCGGGGTCGTAGCCCTCGGGGGCGAGGCGGATGGTGCGCTTGCCGGTGGCGGCGTCCGTATGCCAGACGGGGAGGCGCACGGGGACAACGCCGCGGAGGGGGTGGGCGTAGTCGCGGGTGATGTCGGAGGCCAGAATCTTGTCGGCATGCTGTACGGAGATGCTCTCGGGGGTGGTGGGGTCGCCGAATTTGGAGAAGCACATGAACTGCTCCACCCATGTGGTGAAGCGGCGGGGTGTCATCTCCAGCAGGCGGGGCTGGTGCTGCAGCACGCCGTCGGAGGTGAGGCGCTCCTCGATGCCGATGGTGAAGAGGCCGCCGTTGCAGCGGAAAAGGCGGTGCTGGGGGATGTTGCGCATGATGGAGCGTGTGAGGGCGGCGATGGGGAGGCTGGTGGCCACGCAGGGGTGCCCCTGCTCGCTGAGCGGGGCATCGCCGAGGATTTGGGCGTCTGTGAGGTCTGGCATGGTTATGAGTTTTGAGGTGTGAGGGGGTAGCTGCGCAGGTGATCGCAGAGGGCGGCGTGTGCGGCGGAGCGGTCGTTGTAGTAAAGGGTGTGCTTGCCACAGGTGGGACAGAGCCGCTGGCTGGGCTGGAGGCCTACGGAGTCCAGCGCGGCTTTCACCTCATGGCGGGAGAGGCCGAAGGCGCGCGCGAGGAGCCCTATGTACCCGGGGCAGCAGCTGCGGGAGCGGTAATGGGGGCGCCGGAGAGCGGCGTGTGCTTCCTCAGCCCTGTAGACGATGGAGAGGGGGCCGCCTATCTGGATGCCTTGCGCGTTCCGGCGGGGAACGCGCTTGAAGGGCACTTTGTCCGCTTTCATGCGCATGCGGATGCCGGGGGCGGTGAGGTCGTACTGCTCGGCGAGTTGCTGGGCGGTGATGTAGCCGGGAGGGGCTGTGCGGGCGGGATCAAAGGAATGTGACATGGCGCGAGTTATGGCTGAGCGATGTGGGGACGGAGGTCCGGGATGGGGGTGAGGGTGGCGCCGGGGGCGTAGTACGCCTTGGGGTAGGCGAGGGCGTTATACAGCGGAAGGATGATGTGCACGGTGCGGGCGGGCTGCTCCGGCTGCTCCGGTAGGGCGGGCAGGGGCGGCAGGGTGAGCGTGGCGCAGGGGATGCGGGCTTCCAGTAGGTACAGGGTGAAGGTGGAGGTGGGGAACATGGTGAGGGAATTATCCGGCTTCGAGTGTTAATGGGCGTCGGCGATGGAGAAGTCTATATTAAGGCCGGACATGTGGAGGATCTCGCGGACGGTAGCGTGGCGGATGGCTAGCTCGCTATCCGGGGGGAATTCGCCGGAGAGTTTCTGGAAAATCTCCAGAGCGAAGAAGGCGGTGACGAGGGCGTGTGTGCAGTCCTGGCACTGCTGCGCGGGGATGCTGTTTATCGTGTCGGTCGCGCGGTCGGCGCAGGCGGAGATGAGGGAGCGGCGGGCGGCTTCCTCGTCGGAGAGGTCGAGGTCGATTTGTTTGTCTGCTAGTGTGATGGTACTCATGGCTTACTTGGTGGATTGTAGTTTGTAGATTACTTGAGGCGGGCGAGCAAGGGCTCGTCCGTAGGGGTGGGGTTGAGGTAGTAGAGCTGCTGCAGGCGGGGGCGGTCGTAGGGGGTGTAGGTGCCATCTCGCCCGGTGGTGCCTTGGCGGGTGCAGCCGGGCAAGCGGCTGAGGCGTACGGGGGTGATGGCGGCGGGATCCGCGCCCACGAGGGTGAGGCGGGAGAGGAAGCGGTCGCGGTGGAGGTTGAATTCCTCCGGCGTGGCGGCATCTACCCGAATGAGGGCGTGGATGCTTTTGCCGCCGCTGCTGTAGATGGCGGCGATGCGCTCGCGGAGCTGTACGAGGATGCGCAGCCAGACCTCGGGCGGGGCTTCATCGCTCTCGAGCACGAGGTAGGGGAAGCGGGTGCAGCATGCGGTGTGGCGGCGGCCGAGGGCTTGGGCACCGGCGGCACCGGCGGGGCCGAGGGCTTTTTTGTTCGGGTTGGGCTGCCAGGTGCCGAGCACGGGGGCGGTGAGGTACCACACGCCCTCGCGCCCGCTGATGGGCAGGCGGGGGCTGCGCCGGGCGGGTATGCCGGGGCGGGAGCCGAGGCGCCAGTAGTCTCCGGTGCCGGCGGTGTGGATGAACTGGCCTTGACTGGCAAAGGTGGTGAATACCAGGATGTGCTCACCCTTGGCATAGAGGGTATCTATGAGGAGGGCGCCGTGTTCTGCTACATCCGCCGGGATGGTGGTGGGGCTGATGGCGCACAGCATGGCGGGGGTGACCTCTGGCAGAGGGCAGCGGGCGGCGAGGGCGGCGGCGCGCTCGGGGTCGTACTTGGCGGCACGCTTGGGGGTGGCCTTGGGCGCGCTGGGCAGGGGCCGCCGCGCGAGGGCGCTTTGGCCTCCCGAGGGGGTGCTTTGGTCTCCCGAGGCGGTGGTGGCGGGGTGGTCGCCGCGCTCGGCGCGCTCACGTGCCCGCTCGGCATTGATGGCGCGGTAGAGGTCGCGGATGAGGGTGTTCCAGGCGTCTTGGCATTTGGCGTGGAAGCAGCGGGCGTGAGGCTTGCCGCCGTCATCCGGGAAGGTCCATTTGACGGCACGATCGCCGGTGGCGGTGTCGTGCAGCTGCCCGGCAAAGGGGCAAGCGGAGGTGTCGTTCTCGGTGAGGGTGACGCCGCAGTATTGCTCTACGAAGTGGCGGAGGTTCATGGGGCTTATGAGTGTCGGGAGGGGTGTTTGATGGCGGCGGCGAGGGAGTACATGCGGGCGAGGCGGCGCAGGCGGATGGCGGTTTGCGATAGCTCGAAGCGGCTGGGGCTGTGCATGCCGGCCTTGAGGCGGCGCCAGACCTCGCGGCGCAGCTTGCAGAGGTGGCTGGCACCGGTGCCGAGCTGGCGGGCGATGGCTGCCCATGACATATCCGGGTTGAAGCCGAAGAGCTTTGCCAGGATGGCCACGCAGAGGACGACGGAGCGGGCGGTGGGCTCGCCGCCGTCACGCGTGGTGCGGGTGAGGTAGAAGAAGCGCTGAAGGGCGGTTTGGCTGTGGGAGAGGTACCACTCCTCCAGCTCGCAGAGCTGGTCTGCGGTGTAGCCGGTGCGGGGGAAGTCCGGCGGGAGGAGGGCGCCGGGCGGGAGGTTGTCCACGCAGGGGGTGGCGGTGTCGGGGGTGTGGTCGCCGATGATGCAGCTGTCTACCAGCTGGATGCGGCGGCCGCGGATGGGGGAGGACATGGTGCGAGGTGCGGGTTAGGAATTTTGGGCGGCGATGCGGGCTTTGAGGGCTTCCATGGCGGCGAGGCCGCGCTGTTGCTCGGGCGGGAGGGCGCTGGCGTAGGGGGGGCGGCGGTACTCGGCGGGGCGTGCGGCGGCGGCGGCGGTGTCGTTGGTGGCGGCGGTGGCGGTGGCGGGCTCGGGGCGGGCGAGTAGCCAGGCGCGCTCGATGTCTGCTATGTTGTAGTAGTGGTGGCTTTCGGTGCCGTCCGGCAGGTGGGGGCGGCACACGCGCACGGTGCCCTCGGCTCGCAGGGCGGCAAGCCACGCGCTCATCTGCGAGCGGCGGCAGCCGAAGCGCATGGCGAGCTGCCCGGCGCGTGCCCATTGCTGCCCGCCCTCGGAGAGTAGGCTGCGGTTTTCTTCCTTCAGTACGCTGAGGAGCCAGGTGCCGAAGGTGGCGAGGGCATCGGGCGTGATGACGGGGCAATCGCCCAGCAAGCGGCGGAGGGCGGCGGCGGTATCGGTGGTGGATATGGTGGCGGTAGCGTTCATGGCGGGAGGTATGAGGTGGGATTGGTGGTGGTTATGCGGGGTTGAGGTCGCAGGCGATGAGCTCTGCGCGCTTGAGGCGGAGGTGGGCGGTGCCGAGGGTGGCGGGGGTGGTGAGGGTGTACTCCTTGGCGGCCTTGCCGGGTGTGGCGGTGACCTCTGCCCACACGGTGATAGCGCGGGGGAGCTGCATGCTGAAGTTGGCACGGGGGCGCCATGTGATGGCGGTGGGGGTGCCATCTGCCTGCATGAGGGTATAGAGGGCGGAATCCGCCGAGGTGGCGGCGAAGCGGAGGGCGACCTGCTGGCCGCGGTGGTATGTGGGGGTATCCATAGTTATGAATTGGGGGTGTGTTAATGGGGGAAGAGGGCGGCGGCGAGCAGGCTGATGGGGAGGAATAGCAGCAGGCACAGCAGGCCGATGGTGGGCCCGTGCAGGTACCACACGGGCGGTACCAGGAGGGCGGGCGCGATGAGGTATTGGTGCATAGGCGGGGGATGGGGGAGTTACGAGTTACGAGTTGCGAGTTGCGAGCTGCGAGTTGGCTTTAGCTGATGTTGCCGAAGTTCTCGGGGTCGGGGGTGAAGGAGGGGTCGTACCCGGGCAGGCGGATGGGGGCGGCGGCGGCATCCGCAAGCTCGGCAGGGGTGCCGGCGGCGGCGAGCTGGCGGGCAAGCTCGGCGGCTTGCTCGGGGGTGGGCTGGTCCGCACGGCGGGAGGGCTCCCGGCGCTCGGGGCGGCGCGGCAAGGTGCGGATGGCGGCAAGCTTGCCCATGGGCTGCAAGAGGCCCTCGGAGAGGCTCATGCCAAGGGCGGCGGCTCCGGCGGCGGCAAGGCCTATCAGTTGCGAGGAGAATGTGATTTCGGTTGTCATAAAACAGATTGTTTGCTTGTTGGCGATAAATTAAAACAAATTGTTTCGCTTGTCAACAACAAAATGTCGAAAAAGTCAAAAAAAATAAAACAAAATGTTTCGTTTGCGTGTGTTTTTAATGTTGACAAATAAAACATTTTGTTTTACAATATGCACATGACCATCGAAGAGATTAAAGAGATTTTAGAGCAGCGGGGGATTTCTCAAAAAGACCTCGCCGAGCAGCTGCATATTCACCCCATGTCGTTAAGCCGCATTCTGCGCGGGGCTGCACCTTTATCGGAGCAGCTAGAGTCGCACATTGAATACGTGCTCGGCAAGCGCGAGGCGGTGCTGGTGTACCGCGTGGACGTGCCGGACGGCAAGGCGCAGGAGCTGACGGCGGGGCGTGGCTGTGTGACGGAGGCTGACCACCGGCTGGCGCTGAAGGCCATCATCGAGCACAATCTGCATGAGCTGGCGCGGCTGGGCGCTCAGCTGGAATGGACGCCGGAGCAACGGGCGGCGCTGGGCATCTCCACCCCCGCCCCTGCTGCGGGTGGCTACGCGGCGGCGCGTGAGCCGTTTGCGTGAGGTAGTTTTCTTTGCGAGTGGGTAAACGCGGCCGGGTGATGCGCACGCCCGGCCGCGTTTTTTTTTCTCGTTTTTTCTTGTGGTGCAGTTGTCTGCGTGGTAGAGTGTAGGGCATGAGATCAAGCGAGATTTTTTCATTTATCCGGGGCATGTTTGAGGATGGCACGCTACCGTGGGGGCGAAATTTGTGGGGCATTGCGTACAATGTGCACCAGTATCCAGCGGCGATAAAAGCGGCGGCGAGTTATGGTGTGGATGAAGAGAGGCTTGTGTTTTGGCTGAAGGAATACGCGCGGCGGAGCAAGCCAGAGGCTGCGCTGATGCTGCCGGTGATTGTAAGATGGGGGCTGGATGAGCGCCCGCACCGCATGCAGGTACAGGTGCCGATATACACGATGAAAGACTTTGACAGCCTACAGGAAGCAGCAGAAGCCGCCTTGATGTGGGCGCTGGATGCCGATGCCGGTGCTGAGCTGTGGATGCGCCCCATGAGGGCGCCGGATGTGCCGGATGTGTGGGCGAGTGTGGAGGTAAGGGGTGAAAAAATGGAGGTGAGTTTTAACCCGGTGAAGTTGTGGCGCGGGGAGGTGTCGCTGGGGGGTAATGATTGTGGATTGAAGCAAGTAGGGGTGTTTGAATGGCGCGTAGTGGAAAAGGAGCCAGAGGTGAGGAGCACGCGGCGGGCTCAGGCTGAGGCGCCCCTTGTGATGCATGTGCAGGCTGTGCAGCCTGTGCAGCCTGTGCAGCCTGTGCAGCCTGTGCAGGCCGAGCTGCCGCCTGTGCCACAGCCACGGCGCCGGCGCCGGAAGGGGAGCCAAGAGTCTCAGTCTGTGGCGCTGGCTGTGGTGCTGGCTGCGGTGGCGCTGCTGTTATTCTGGATGATGGTAAGGTGAAGTTGCTGGCTGAGGATGCGGCAGCGGCTACGGGGCGGCGCGTGAGCCGTTTGCGTGAGCCCCCCCTGAAAGTTTTCTTTTCTTGAGAGGGTAAAGCGGGCGGAGCGGTGCACAGCTTCGCCCGCTTTTTAGTGTATGCGGGAAGCGTAACACAAAAGCATTTATTTTGCTTTTTGTGTTACTTTTTTCTTGACTTTCATGCGCCGGAGCAGTATAATCCGGGCATGCCTCTTAAGATTCGCGAATTAAAGGCAATGCTTAAGAAGGCACACTTCACCCAGCTGAAGGGAAAGGGGAAAGGCAGTCATAGCCAGTACTACCACCCGGGGCTGAAGCTGGTAACAATATGCGGGAATGACGGTGACGATGCTCCCGCCTATCTGGAAAAGCAGGTGAAGCGCGCTATTCTTAACGCGGCCAAGGTGGGGGAGTAACATCCCCCACCTTACGCGGGGGGCAAAAGAGAAAGGAGAGAGATATGCAGATTGATTCTAAAATGTTTACGCGCATCATCCGCTGGAGTGAGGAGGATGGGCTTTTTGTGGGCTCGCTGCCGGAGATTGCGCCGGAGTGCTGCCACGGGCACAGCGTGGCCGAGGTGGCCGCGCTGCTGGATGAAATAGCCGAGGATAGCCTGCAGGTATGCCAGGCGAATAATATCCCTTTTGACCGCCCGGGCAGCGCGATGGTAATCGTGCCGCAGGAGGCGCGCAATGCAGACACGGCGGCGCAGGTGCGCGAGCTGCGGCACAGTCTGCAGCTCAGTCAGGCGGATTTTGCGGCAGCGCTGGGGATATCCAAGTCTACGCTATCCAAATGGGAGACGGGCGAGCGCCGCCCGGATGCCGCCGCCGCTAAGCTGCTGCGCATCCTTAAGCAGCAGCCCGGCTGCATAACGGCTTAATGCTTCAGCATTCCGAATTAAAATCGCCGCTTATCCGTTACTGTATGCCGTAAAAAATGCGCCACTGTGCGCGTGGGTGTACAAAATAGGCGCGCAAGCTGCGTAAGGCGTTGATGGGTAGCGTTTTTAACACCTTTATGCTCCAGAAAATTTCTGGTTTTTTAACGTCCGTTAATGCTCGTAAGGCATTGACGGACGTTCTTTTTTGCTTGTAGCCGGTTGGGGGAACGTGGTAGCGTGGGTGTACATTCCGGGTGTGCACAGGGTGTACATTTTTGCGCGGGTGTACATTGTTAAACAAAATAGATTAAAACTAACTTTATGGCTAGTATTACAAAACGAGGGAATTCGTGGGTCGCTTGCTGGAAGCAGGGCGGCCTGACGGTTAAACGCTCTACGGGTATCAAGGTGAAAGAGCCGGGCATATCGGCTAGGCAGGCGGAGAAGCTCGCGCGGGAGACGGCGCAGATGATGGAGGCGGCGGCTAGGGGTGAGACGACCTGCGCCAAGGCTATGGCGGCGGTACGGGCGGCGGCGGTGGCCATGGGGGCGGCGCAAAAGTTGCCGACGGTAAGGGAGTTTTTGGCGGCGGTGCCGGCGGATGCTGGCGAGAAGGCGGAGGCGAATCGGCGCCGGGCGTTTAGGCGTTTTCTGGAGTTTTTGGGGGTGGCGGCGGAGGCGCCGGTGGATTCGGTGTCGGTGGAGCTGTGCGAGGCGTTTATCCGTGAGGCGTTGCGGGAGGTGTCGCGCGGGACGGCGGAGGGGCATCGGGTGTATTTGTCGGCGGCGTGGAATCGCGGGGTGAATGTGTTGGGCATTTTGGAGCGGAACCCATGGAAGGCGGTTAGCACGGGGAAGCTGGCGAGGGCTTGCGTGGATGGGGGGGCGGTGCAGCGCCGTTTGCCGTTTACGTTGGCGGAGATTCGGCGGCTGATGCAGGAGCTGCCGGAGCCCTGGAGGGATATGGTGGCGGTGAGTTGGTTTGCGTTCGGCTTGCGGTTGTCGGATGTGTGTTTGCTGAGGTGGGAGGCGTGGAATCGGGAGGAGGGATATATTTACATCCGGGAGAAGAAGACGCGCAAGGAGCGCTTTTTGCCGGTGGTGGAGGCGTTGAGGGTGAGGCTGGAGCGGCTTGCGGAGGCGAGGCGGGAGGGCGAGGAATATGTGTTCCCGCTGATGGCGCATTATTACAATGCGGGCTGCCCTGGGTATGTTAGCACGCAGTTTACGGCGTTGTTGCGGGCGATGGGGATTATCCAGGAGCAGGCGGTGGGGCGAGGCGGGCGGCGTCATGCGTTTAGCGCGAAGTCTTTCCACAGTATCAGGCATTCTGTGGTATCGTGTCTGCGCGCAGATGGCGCTTTTACGGCGGACGTGGTGCGCGATGCCGTGGGGCATGAGTCGGAGCTGGTGGAGAGGGGATACTTTACAGCGAGCGGGGAGCAGCGGCGCGCTGTAGGGGATGCGCTGCAGAAGGCCGTGGATGTAACGTCGGCGGGGGGCGCTGCTCCGCGGGCTCCCATACCCGTGCCCGCGCCCGAGGTGGTGATATCGGCGTGACGCTTGCAAGTATGGCGTTTATTTGCCGCTTTGCGCGCATATCCGCGCCCTCGCATGCGCAAGGGCGCGAGCGAGGGCGCGTGTGGGGGTGGGGGGTAAGGAGTCTCCTGCTACCCCCACCCCGCGAGGAGTTCAAGGGGGCAGGAAAATTTTGCGGGGGAATGGCGGAAATTCGAGAAAAAGGGGATGGAGGGGCGGCTGAGGGGCTTGGCGGGGCGTTTTTTGGGGGAAGAGGGGCTGGATTTGGGGAAAGAGGAAGGTGGCGGCGGAGGGAGTGGCGCGGGGTGGGGCATCGTGGCATGGAAGCGACAGGCATTTTGAAAGACAGGGGCGCGGGGGATGGTGTATTGCGTTTCCGACAATGAAGCGCATATAGAGAAATGGGAAATAGGAAGACAGAGATGGGCGTGCTGCTCGATAAGTACGCTGCGATGATGGGCATCACGGTGCGGAGCGCACGGATGCACCGTGATAAGGGCGTGGAGAGCTGGCAGAAGTTCGTGGCGAAGCAGCCGGTGGTGCTGGCTGCGAGCGGCGGGAAAGCTGCGAGCGGTGCCGTGCCGGGGGATGACATGGAGCGTGCGGCGGTGATGAAGGCGAGCGCGTGGCGGCAATGGCAAGCGCTGACAGCGGCCTACGACAAAGCTACCGGGCACGGGGCCGGTGCGGACACGCTGGGCAAGTACGAGCGCGCCACTAGCGCGGCCATGGAGCGCTATGTGACGGCGCAAAAGGCGGAGGATGACCTCCGCGCGCGGCGTGGCTTGCTGGTGCCGTATGAGACAGTGTTAAGCTTGCAGACGGCGCTTGAGCCGCTGGGCGTGCTGTTTATCGGCCTGAAGGACAAAATTGCGGCGGGCATGGAGAGTGAGGATGCGCGGCAATCCTTCTTTGCGGCGTTTGAGTCCGTGATGCCGGAGTGGAACGCCGGCATTGAGCATTTGAATGAATCCATCAACCGCGTGCTGCCATGTTTCTGAACCGATTGCTGTACAAGGTGAAGCCGTCTGTGTGGGAGTGGGCTCAGGCCACGCTGCAGATGCCTCTAAAAACGTCGCCGAACGCGCCCGGCGCGCTGTCCTTCCGCGGGCAGGAATACCTGCGAGAGCCGCTGGAATTGCTGCGTGATGATTCCGTCACGCACCTCTCGCTGTGCTTTGGTGCACAGGTGGCAAAAACCACATTTGACTTTGTGGCGTTTGCGTATATGAGGGCGTTCGAGCCGGTGCCCTCGCTGTGGGCGTTGCCTACGAAAGAGCTCGCCCGCACGTTTGTGAAAGAACGCTTCAGACCGTTTCTTGAGGCGAATCCGTGGCTCATCGGCGGCGTTCCCAGGGAAAATCTGGGCAGCCTCAATTTCCAGTTCCGGGAATGCAACCTGGCATTTGTGGGCGTGAACAATCCCGGCGAGCTGTCCAGCCGCCCCATCGCTTTCGTCGTGATGGATGAGGCCTCGAAATACCTCCACATGGTGAAGACAGAGGCCGCGCCGGACCAGCTCATCGACGCCCGCACCAATACCTTCCTGCGTAAAAAAGTCATCAGCACCTCCACCCCGTCCACGGAGGAGCACCCCTTCTGGCAGCGCTTTCTCGCCACGGATCAGCGTTACTACTTCGTTAAATGCCCACATTGCGGCGGCGAGTTCGAGCTCACGTTCGGGCGCAATGCCCTCGTGTGGGATCACCCGGAAGATGGCAGCAAAGTGGACCTCGATACCGTGCGCCGCACCACGCGCTACATCTGCCCGCACTGCGAGGCCGCGCTGTATGAGGCCGACAAGCCGCGCATGATAGCCGAGGGGCGCTGGGTCTCGAAAAACACCGCCGCCGATAGCCGCCACCGGGGCTACCACCTGAATGCGCTCTACAGCCGCTTCATGCCCTGGGGCGACATCGCCGCCAAGTTTGTGCAGGCTGCGCGGAGTGCAGAGGGCGCGTACGCCCTGCAAGATTTCACCAATAGCTACATGGCCAAGCCCTTCACCGTGTACTCCGTGCGAGTGCGTGAGGAAAGCGTGGAAAAGCTGCGCTGCGCGGAGTACGGGCGCGGCGAGCTACCGGAGCGCTACCACTACCTCGCCGTGGCGTACGATTGCCACCAGAGCGAGCAGTGGTGGTGCGTGTGCGCCATCGGCGCCGGCGGCGAGCAATGGGTTATCGATTGGGGCTGTTTGGTGTCCATCGACGAGATTCCCGCGCACGCCGCCTCCCTCACCTACGGCGGTAAGCGTCTCACCATGGGCTACGTGGATAGCGGCTACGCCACCGGCATGGTGTACGATGCCTGCAACCGGTCCGGCGGCCTGCTGTGGCCCACCAAGGGCTCGGAGGCGAGATTCGGCACCTACAGCGAGCGAGAGATACCCACCCACCCCGCGCTCTGCCTCACCATCTACTCGGACCATCAGGCCAAGACCGCGCTTTACGGCGAGCGCATCGCTCACGGCCGTGGCGCGCCCTTCCATGTGCCGAGGGATGCGGATGAGACACTCATGCGCGGCCTTGCCGGGCAAGAGCTCAGCAAGCGCGGCGGGCGCGTGCCAACGTGGAAGCCCGTGGCGGGCGACCATCTGGGCGACTGCTGCAAGCTGTGCGCCCTGAGCTGGCAGGTGCTGAGCCGCGTCTATGAAGCGCCGGTAGAGGTGCCCAGCGTGGTATCGGCGGCGAATCCGACAACGCCCGCCCTATAGGGTGATGAATGAGGAACTGATAGAGGCTCTTGCTGAAGAGACCATAGAAACTTTGCAGGCATGGCAGGCGGAGGCCTTGCAGGCCGTGAAAGCGGGGGACTACATCACCTCCGCCTCCACCGGTGGCGGCGTGCAGTACGCCAAGGCGCGCTCCATCTCACCCGTTAACTGGCTGGCCGCCGTGCGGCAGGCCATCAAGCGCAAGCTGAACCCCGGCACCGTCCCCACGGTGGGGCAGTGCAGCGTTGTTATGTTCACCCACACCCGTGCATGAGCCATGAGCAAGAGAAAGAAAAAAGCCGCTCCGGTGGCATCCATCGCCGCCGCACCTGCTTGCACCGCTTGGGGCATCGAGGCCACGCGGCCGGATGCCGGTGGGCTACTGAGCTGGCCCACACTGGATACCCGCCGCGAGGTCACGCCCTGGGATTTGCAGACGCTGTACCGTTCCGCCCGTGCGCTGTACTACAACTGCGGGCGCATCCGCAAGGCCGTGGAGCTCATCGTCAACCTGCAAGGCTGGGCCATGCCTCAGCCTTGCACGCCGGATGAAGACTGGAACCGCACCGCCCGCAAGCTCTTCTTGCAGCGCGTGATGAATCCGCACTTCTTCGACACCTCCGGCACGCTTAACTTCGTCACCGCCCAGCTCTGGCTGGAACAGAATCGCTGTGTGGATGGCGATGCCCTGTGCGTCATGGGACAGAGCGGCGGCTATGCCACCTTCAGCTTCTACAAAGCGCCGCAAGTGAGCGAGGACGGCTACGGCCACGGGCTCAATACCGGCGTGCGGGTCAACAAAGCCGGGCGCTCCGTGGCTTATGTGCTGTATGACTACGGCACCGATTCCACTCGCGAAGTACCCGCTGCCGCCGCTTGGCTGTACCGCCATAACCCGGAGCCCGCGTACCCGCGCGGCGTCACGGACCTTGTGGCCGCCATCCTGAACGCTCGGGACCTCACCGAAATAAGCGGCTACCTGAAGGCAAGCCTCAAGCTCACCGCCGCCATCGGTCTGGTGGAAACTAAACGCGAGACGGACAAACACCCCGGCCTTGCCGGGCGCATTGCCCCCGTGGCTCCTACCACCATGGGAGACGGCGCCGTATCGCTCGCCCGCATGGTGGGCGCTACCACCATCACCTCCCTTGAGCCCGGGCGCGATGTCAAGGTTATCAACGACAACCGCCCCGGCCCCAATAGCAAGGCCTTCATGGATTTTCTGATTGCCGACCTCGCGCACAGCGTCGGGCTGGACCCCACCGTGTTGTATGACTCCACCCAGCTGGGCAGCGCCGGTACACGCTTCGACCTGGCTAAGCTGAGCCGCTGGGCGCACAAGCGCCTGCAGTGGCGCACGCCCGGCCTCACGCGCATCTGGCGCCACGTCATCGCCTGCGAGATAGCCGCCGGCCGCCTGGCACCTCCCGCTGAGGGGCACTTTGATGAGGTGTACTGGGTGCCCAGCCGCGACATGACTATCGACGTGGGCCGCGTGGCGGATGCCACCATCAACCTCGTGCGCGAGGGCCTCATGTCTCCCGCTGCCTTCACGCTGGCCACCGAGGGCTTGCTGCCGGAGGATGTGGACCGCGAGAAAGCCCGCCGCATGGCGCATCAGCGCAAGCTGGAAGAGGAATTCGGCCTGCCGCCGGGCGCGCTCCATCAGAGCGCGCTGGGCGCGACGGATGCCGCACCGGTACCCGCCGCACCGATTCCCGACAACGATTAGCCTATAGGGTAGACATGAAGACGAAGAACTACATCAAATACGCCTACACCGCGGAGGGCGAGAATGCCGGGCGCGGTGTAGTGGACGTGGTTGGCATTTTTGGCGAGGATGAGAACGACGCGCTCACCTTCCGCTCCACCGTGCAGGACATGGTGCAGCAGGGCTGCAAGCAGCTGGTGGTGCGCGTCAACTCCCTCGGCGGCTGTCTCTTTACCGCCTTCGCTATGTACGACACCCTGCGCGCCGCGCGTGATGCCGGGTGCAGCGTCACGGCGGAGGTGCACGGGGTCGCGGCATCTGCGGCATCCCTCTTCATCATGGGTGCGGAGCGCATTCTGATGAGCGAGAATAGCCAGCTCATGCTGCATGCTCCCTCCACCTGCGTGTGGGGCAGACTGGATGAGCTGCAGGAGCAGGTGGACGCCCTGCGCGATAGCTGGCAGCGCATGTGCGCCATCTACAGCGAGCGCACCGACACACCCGCGGAGGAGCTCGCCGCCACCCTGCAGCGTGATACGTGGTACACCTGCCAGCAGGCCATCAAGGCCGGGCTGGCGGATGACACCGTGGAGCCCTTTGAGCTGAGCGATGGCGAAGAACCACGCCGCGGTGGCCTGCGGGCTGCCGCGGCTGAGCTCGCCCGCCGTACCGGCGCATGGCTCACCCGCAAGCGTGCCGCTCAGGCAGAGGATTCCCCCGCTGAGGGCGACCCCGCAGCAACCATCCAGCAGGTCATGCATCAGCGCATCGCTATGCAGGCTGAGCAATTGGAGGAACTGCGGGGAGCCCTTGCTACATCGGAGCGCGAGCTCGCGGATGCTCAGGCTGAGGCTGCGGCTGCCGCCACGCGCGCCGCTGCAGCGGAGGAGCGCGCCGGGAAGGAAGAGGCTCGCATGAAGGAGGAAATGGAGGCACAGGAGGCCGCCATCTCCGCCCGCGTAGAGAAAGCCGTGGCCGAGCGCATGGCCGCCATCGGTGCGGCTAATGTACCCGCCCCGGCGGAGCCCGGCCGCCCACGTAGGATGACGGATGCGGAGGTGCAGGCACTCATCAGCGGCGCCCGTACGGGGGCCTTGCTTGAGTACTCCGCCACCAGTGCGGGCGCTTATCAGCAGGTAAACCGCTTGCTGAAAAACTGAGATTCGAGAGAGACAAGCCAAACACAAACTTAACAAGCAAAAATCATGAAAACGAAACTACAGGAGGTCCTTGCCAAGTACCCCGTACTGGCACAGGCTAATCCTCACATGTTGGACAAGCTGGGCATTTCTGCCGCCGCCATGGCTGAGGCCAAGGCCGCTGTGGAGGCTCAGCTGGCAGACGTAGCTCCCGGCCAGACGGCTGAAGCCACCTATGGCTCCCTCGCTTGGAACATCGTCGGCAAGCAGGCCATCCGTAAGTGGCATAGCTCCCTCGCCCCGCTCACCGGTGCATTCTCTACCGATATCAGCGGTGATACCGTAGTGGCCGAGGATTCTAATATCCATCCCAAGATCACCGTGAACGTGGTGGATATTGATGAGTCCGGCACCGCCGTTAATCCCACCAATCTGGATGAACTGGATGGCGGTAGCTCCACCGGCGTGGAGGTAGAGCTGGATATCATCGCCGCCGGCTGCAAGGTGCCCGCCGCCGCCATCATGGACGGCCACCGCGCGGATGAGATGGTGCTCGCCTGTGTGGAAAACTGCCGCCGCAAGGTGATGAGCTATGTGCTCGGCAAGCTGGTGGAGGGTAATGTGAAGGACACCGACGGCAAGGCCGTAGCCGCCCCCGGTGATCTTACCGTGCCCGGTCTCACTGCCGGCTGGGGTGCCGGTTACGTCAACCGCCATATCAGCGAGGCTATCGATGCTGATGGCGTGGCTCTGCTGGTAAATCGCCCGTACTACGCCGGCCTCAAGCCGGATGATAACGACACGCTCTCCCTCAATCAGCTTGACATCGAGGGCGTGTACAAGGTCAGCAATCTCTCCGCGCTGGGTGAGGGCGTGGTCGGCCTTCTGGCTGCCAAGAACTGCATGGCCGTGGGCATGCGTGCTCCCTTCGTGTGGGAGGGTGCATATAGCTCCATCGTACAGCTGTCCGATGGCGAGACCCTGCTGCCCCTCACCATGGTCCAGTACTTCAAGCCGGGTGAGATGCAGATGCGCATCGCCGTGCTCACCGCCGTGGGCGCTAAGCGCGTGAATGGCGCCGGTGCCCTGCTGCTCAAGGAACAGGCTTAATTCTGTCCATAACAATGCACACCCACATGGCCGGCAACCCCTTTACTGAGTTCATGGCAGCAGGTGACGCGGAAGCGCGCCGCCTGCTGGGGGTGCCGGCCGTGTTTTGCCACGGTCCGCTGCCTTATGCGGAGGCGCCCGTGATTTGCGCGCCTGCGCTGGAGCAGATGGTGTATGTGCAGGGTGGTGCAGAGTATCAGGTGAAGCTTACCGCTACCGTGCGCAAGGATGCCCTGGGCAGCGCGCGCGTGCAGCAAGGCGACCGCGTGATAGTAGGCGGCGAGACGTATACCGCTGCGGGCATCTCCACCACACCGTCCGACCCGCTGATAACCCTCCAACTGGCCAAGCATTTGTAGTTTATGGCGATGGATGGCATAAAGGTGACGCTTGATTTTAACAAGCAGAGCTTTTCACGCTTGGCGGTGCTCACGGAGGAAATGAGCAAGCGCACGGCGCAAGGTATCGGCACCATATACGTGCGATACATCGCGGCCAACACGCCGCCCAATGCCTTCCGCGGGCGAGTGAAGGAATCGCTGAGCAACCGCAAGAATGAGGCCATTGTGGGCTTACAGAAGAAGATTGCGCAGAGTATCGCCGGCGTGGATAGCGTGAGCGAGCTGAAGCCGAATGTGAAGCCGGAGCGGTTGAGCGAGGATGTGTGGGACTACAGGTGGCTGACTACTCAGCGCCCCGGTGGCAAGTTTGCTATGCTGGTGCCTGATTCGTGGCGAGCTATTCGCGGCGAAAAGCCGCCGGAGTCCACCCCGGAGGAAATATACGGCACGCCGGTATGGAGCGGGGGGAAGATGGTGTCGCAGAATCCGTATAATCCGAGCATCAGGCCTTCGAGCTATACGTACGGCTTCGTTAGGCTTACCAAGCTGAGGAAATTCATCAAGCAGAAGCAGGCCCACGTGGGCAAGCTCATCTCCGGCTGGGCTCCGGCTGCGAGGGTGTTTGCCACCGGTAAGGGCATTGCCTCGGGCTTCTTCGAGAACCTCGGCGGCAAGGGCTTTGGGCGCATGTACAAGAACAAGCTCGGGCAATGGAGCGGCATCGCCATTAACCGGCAAAGCTACAGCGAGGAGCAGCGGGCACACTTGCAGGCCATGGCTAACGTGTCCGCTAAGCGCACGGTGGAAGCCCGCAAGACGCAGATGGCGGCGATAAAACGCTGGTATACCAATGAAGCAAAGAGAATTTTGAAATGAATATAGAGCCTGTATTAGCAACTGTAGCCGCGCGGATCCGCGAGCACCTGCCGGAAGGCAACCCGTGGAAAGACTGCCTCACCGCTACCGTGGAGGACCCCAAAGAAGGGCCGAACACGTGGGCGGTGCTGCATGCCGTGGGAGAACCGCGCGAGCTGGTAGCCGGTAATGACACCGTGCAGGCCACCTGCCGGCTCTACGCGCAAATCGTCCCCACAGAGGGCGCATGGAGCGCGGAGCAGATGGTGCAGTACGCTGAGGAGATGGCGGACGCCATCGCGCTCGCGCGTGATGATATGAAGCTGGCCATGTATGCCTGCTCCGCCCGCTGGGTGGTGCTGGGGCTGCATCTGGCCGGCGGCGGCGTCATGCGAGCGGAGGAGGCCGTGGGCTATGTTTTCCAGCAGCCCCTGCTGCTGAGTGTGCAGTTTTGAGAGATTCCTGAGATAATTCTTTCCTTTAACCTACAAAACGAATAAACGACAATGGCAGGTATTAAACTTATCGGAACCGTGCCTCAGTACGGTATGAGCGCAGAGGCGGGCATCTTGGTGGAGTCCATCCAAGTGCAGCATCAGGCAGAATGGTATGAGCAGAAAGGACCGGATGGCCGCGTGTGCGGCAAAATCCTCGTGGATGAGCATCAGGTGGTGACACTCTCCGGCGCTGAGCCGCTGTCCCCGGCGGAGGCTTGGAAGATGGGGGATACCCTCACTCTGGCTAATGTCATGCCCGGCACGTGGTGTGAAACTCCGGAGGTGACCGTATCCATCATCACGGATATCTCCTATAATTACTCCAGTACGGACGCAACGAAAAAGGATGTAACGGTGGAGGTCTGGGCATTTAAGGCAGCTACTGAATAACGCTTATGGCTAAAACGATTATCACAGTTAAGACCTTCACCTACGTGGTTTACACGGATACCGTGTGCAAGGTGACGGATACGGAAACCGGGCGCGAGCTGACTACAGCCGTGCCCGGCGTGCCGAATTACTTCTCTGCTATGGGTAGCTCCGTCACGCTCAGTGATGACGCAGCCTTCATCATGAAACCGGTTTTTAAATGTGCCCCCGACGCGATGGGCCTTCTCGTCGGGGGCCCCAAATTACCGGCGGGGTATACCAAGCTTGACTTTCTTGAGAGTACTGGCACGCAGTACATAGACACAGGTGTACTTATCGATGGTACGTCAGGTGTATTAGGTATATTTGAACCTGTTGGGGGGACTCCAAATGGTTGGGCAATTTCAGCAGGTACATGCAAGTATTCAGTTTCGTTTTCTCCACTGATTCGTTACCAAGATAATGTCGGGTTTCAATATAAGAACATTGCAAGCTATCCCCTTAAAGATGGAACGTGGGCGACTTCAGGCACTCAAGTTGGAAACTTGGGTTATAAAGTAAAAGAAAAATGTCGTGTGGCGTTAAATTGGCTTAACGACCGTCAATGGGTATTAGAGACTAACGCAAAAAGTATTGTGTACTCAGGGCTTCCGAATATGTCGGGGTCAATTGATGTGTTGTATTTGTTTGCCCGAATGTATGAGGGAGAGCAAGCGAACAGGGAAGCTGTAAGAATTTACAAAATACAAATCTCGCAAGGTGAGCAAGAATCAAACACGTTCATCCCCGCCCTCGACCCGACCGGGGCCCCGTGCATGTACGACATTGTGAGCAAACGACCTCTTACCAATGCAGGTTCTGGCTCGTTCGTTTCGGGCGTGGGTAGCGTAGCTCAGCTGATCTGTGTCTTGCGGCAGCTGCCCGTAACGGATGAGGTGCGCGAGCTGGTCCTGTCGCTGCCAGCCGAGGCTAATACCCCGGAAATCGGCGAGCTGATGAGCTCGGCGGGGGTAAACAAGGGCTGGACGCTCACAGTGAAGGAGTACCGCGCAGCGGCAGCAGCTGCTGTCACCTACAGCCTGCGCCGCGTGCGGGAGGTAGTCTGGTGCCGGAAGGTGTCCGAAGAATACGGCGGTTATGTGGATGCCACGGGTAACCGCTGGCAGGTGGAACGCTGCGCTGCTGTCTTCGGCCCGCTCGGGCAGGACCCCGCCGCCTACGGCTATGAGCCATTTGATAGCGTGGAGCAAGCCGCTGAGGTGTGGGAGCTGGTGCCTTATCAGACACCTGAAGAAGAAAATTTAACAGCCGAGTAACATATGGATAAGACTCAACTGAAAGCAACGGTGCACGGCGCTGACGAAAAGGCAGCCGGTGCGTGTAATGAAAAGGCAAAAGCCGCCAAGGGCTGGCAGCGCTGGCTGTGGGCCATTGGCGCCATCATCGCCGGTGCTGTCGCGTGGTTTACTCAGGGCTGTACCCCGGCGCACGTGGAGCAGCTGCAGGCCGCGCATGTACTGTATCACGCGGTGACCGGCGAACCCTGCGCGCTGGCACAGCCGGAGCCCATAGAGAAGTAAAAGTCATGTGTTCACGTAACAAAGAGGAGCCGCTGCTCACCTACTGGTGGCGGCAGTTTAAGGAGGAGCCGCTGCGCGTGCTCATTTTCGCCACGCTGGCCGCCCTGGTGTTCATGTACCAGGACGGGCAGCGGAGGCAGGAGGAGTACAGGAATGATGCCAAGGAATTACAGGCCTCGCTCATCGAGCAGATAGCCGCCTCCACCGCCACACTGGGCAAAATGTCCACTCAGCTGGAGCTCCTGAATAACCGCGTGGGCCACCTCGAGCGTGAGCACGAGATGGCCCGCAAACAGCACGAAGAGCCATGAAGAGCAAGATAAAGGCTATCCAGCGCGCTGTCGGTGTCACGCCGGACGGCATCATCGGCCCGCTCACCCTTTCCGCCATCGCGGAGAGGGTGGGGGCTAAGGTGCCGCCCTGCTGGCCCACTCAGGCGGAGGTGCGCTCAGGCAGAAGCATATTCGGTGAGGCAGGCTGCGAGGGTGACCTCGTGAGCATCGCGCCGCCGTATCCGCTCTTTTATGAGGGGAAGAAGCTGTCTACCATCCGCGTGCACCGGCTCATAGCCTCGCACGTGGCCGCCGCGCTGCGTGAGGTGCTGGAGCACTATGGCGAGGACGGTATCCGCCGCCTCGGGCTTGATCAGTACGGCGGGAGCTATAATTTCCGCCGGAGTACAAACGGGTATCAGTACAGCATGCACGCTTGGGGCATAGCCCTTGATTTTGCTCCGGCCACTAACGCCTACAACACCCGCGCGCCGGAGGCCACGCTGAGCCGCCCGGAGTGCGCCGCATGGTGGCAGATTTGGGAAAGCCACGGTGCCGTGTCCCTTGGGAGAGAGAGAGGCTTCGATTGGATGCACGTGC
>JAEIGA010002555.1_pt1 | contig 29029 bp, 19 predicted proteins | sample 9270691 | NCBI WGS metagenome assembly JAEIGA01 (sample SAMN17057246, study PRJNA624740) | gut metagenome | biome: biome; isolation source: fecal sample | host: Bos grunniens | place: China: Xizang | collected 2019
AAATGTTGTCGGAAGCACCTACTCGTGTGAATATCTTGTCGCAATATCCCAGGGTAGCCTCTGAAGCCGGCACGAAACTACCGACCTGAGCCATAAGCACGATGAGGGCGGTCTGTCTCAGGAGCGCCGACTTACCGGCCATGTTCGGACCGGTGAGGATGATCACCTGTTGAGCCTCATTGTCGAGGTAAATATCATTTGCAACGAATTCCTCGCCTGCAGGCATCATGGTCTCAATCACCGGATGGCGGCCGCTGCGTATGTCGATCACCTTGCTGTCGTTCATCTTCGGACGACAATAACGATTGCTCAGAGCCAGGTCTGCGAAACCTGTCAGAACATCCAGACGGGCCAGAATACGACAGTTCTTCTGGATAAGAGCTATATTCGACTGAATCCTTGCCACGAGTTCGGCATAAATCTGCACCTCAAGGGCATATATGCGTTCTTCAGCTCCGAGAATCTTCTGCTCATATTCCTTAAGCTCTTCTGTGATATATCGCTCTGCATTTACAAGTGTCTGCTTTCTGATCCACTCCTGCGGAACTATGTCCTTATGTGTGTTTCTCACTTCGAGATAGTAGCCGAAGACGTTATTGAATCCGATCTTCAGCGACGGAATGCCTGTGCGCTCGATTTCGCGCTGCTGGATATCAAGGAGATAGTCCTTTCCGTGACGAGCGATCTTGCGGAGCTCGTCCAGTTCTTCGTTGACACCGTTTGCGATGACATCGCCCTTTCCAAGCTGCGAGGCTGTATCTGTATGCATTGTCTTGCTCAGGTAGTCAAGAAGCTGAGTACAGTCACCCATCTTCGAGAGCATCTCATCGAGTGCAGCAACCCCCTTTCCCTGGCAAAGAGCCAATATCGGCGCGGTCTGTCCAAGGCCTCTGCGCAGCTGCATCACCTCACGAGGCATTATCTTGCCCGCAGCTGCACGTGAAATGATACGTTCAAGGTCGCCGACCTCGCCCAACATCGTCTGCACCTGCTGCATGTCGTCCTGGTGGTCGATAAAGTGCTGGACGATCTCGTATCGCGATTCCAGTTCCTGCAGATCCATCACCGGCATGGCCAGCCAAGAACGGAGCATACGCGCACCCATAGGCGACGAACATTTGTCCATCACATCAACGAGCGACGTTCCTTCCTTGCCTGCAGTAGAGGCGAAGATTTCAAGGTTACGGAAAGTAAAGCGGTCCATCCAGACGAAAGATCCTTCGTCGATACGTGAGATGGAGCATATGTTAGAAAGATCATGGTGCTGTGTCTGCTCAAGATACACAAGCAAAGCACCTGCGGAAGTTATTCCAAGAGGGAAATTATCAATGGCAAAACCCTTCAGTGAGTCCACCTGGAGCTTTCTCTTTATCTTCTCTACTGCATTGTCATATACAAATGCCCATTCCTCGAGAGTCGAGATATAGTAATGGTCACCGTAACGTTCTCTTGTACCTTTTTCATATCCTCTCGGTACGAGAAGTTCCTTAGGAGCGAATGAACTGAGAAGAGTACCTATATAGTCAAGCGAGCCTTCCGCCACTTGGAATGTTCCTGTGGAAACATCGAGAAACGCTGCACCGCAGCGGTCTTTGTAGTATGTCAGACCAACGATATAGTTGTGCTCCTTCTGTTCAAGAAGCTGCTCATTGAAAGCCACACCCGGGGTCACGAGCTCCGTAACACCACGTTTGACTATACCTTTTGTAAGTTTAGGATCTTCGAGCTGATCACAGACTGCAACCTTATAGCCAGCACGCACCAGTTTGGGAAGATATGTCTCCAGCGAATGGTGGGGAAATCCTGCCATCGGGATGGCACCTGGGGTCGCGCTGGAGCGCTTTGTCAGGACAATGCCGAGCACTTTGCTGGCTGTCAGGGCATCATCACCGTATGTCTCATAAAAATCGCCGCACCTGAACAGAAGCACTGCCTCCGGGTACTCTGCCTTGAAGGCAAAATACTGCTTCATCATAGGTGTTTCGGTCGGTTTCTTTTCTGCCATTTTATATCAGTTTATAATCAGGCAAATTTACTCATTTTTATTGGAATTGTAAACAGTTCATATTCAAATGATTGAATATCAATGTTTTGCGCAGCAACCCCACTGTCAGTCACAGTATAAATCCACAGTTAATGCTCTGACTGATAACTATTTAAGTGCTCGGGGTGTATTGTTGTATATTTTGTCTATCTTTGTATGTTTATGAAAAGAGTGCTTATCATATCGTACTACTGGCCGCCGACCGGTGGATCTGGCGTGCAGCGCTGGGTGAAATTTGCCAAATATCTCCCTGCAGAGGGTTGGCAACCGGTAATCTACACACCGGAGAACCCTGAGCAGCTGGCGGTCGACACCTCTCTTGAAGCGGAGGTGCCGGCAGAAGCAGAGGTGATCCGCAGGCATATAGTTGAGCCATACGAGATGTACAAGAAACTGCTCCGCAAGTCAGGACATAGCAAGGATGCGGTAGAGGTAAACCCTGTCAATGCACAGAACAAGTCTCTCCTGCAGAAGATTGCAATGTGGATTCGCGGCAATGTCTTCCGCCCGGATCCCCGCTGTCTCTGGATACGTCCGTCAGTCAGATTCCTGAAGGAATATCTGAAGGAGCATCCTGTAGATCTCATTGTCAGCACAGGACCGCCTCAGTCGATGCATATGATTGGCCGGAAACTGGCAAAGGCAACAGGATTGCCATGGATTGCGGATTTCCGTGATCCATGGACTAAAATATTCTACTTCAAGCATCTATCCATGACGCGAGCTACAGAAAAGTGGCATCACAAGATGGAAAAGAAAGTGCTTGATGATGCTACAGCGGTTGTTGCAGTGTCTCCTTTGGTACAGGAAGATTTTCAGGCAATGACACAGACCCCCGTCGAACTTATAACAAACGGATTCGACGAATGCGACTTCGCTTCTGAAAAATATACCGAAGCCAACGGTGGCGCTGATTGTGACTTTGTCATAACTCATACAGGACTCTTTGCAGCCGACGGAAATCCTACTGTTCTATGGGAAGCCCTTGCACATAAATGCAAGCAAAGCGATAACTTTAGGAAACTCTTGAAAATCAAGCTTATAGGAAAGACGGACGAACAGATTTTGAAGTCTATTGACGAAGCCGGTCTGGGTGAGAACCTGATGAATATGGGATATCAGCCCCATGCAGTGGCAGTAGAGGAGCAAAGAAAAGCATCATTGCTCATTCTGCCATTGAGAAAGGAGCCGGAATACAAAGCTGTACTTCCTGGAAAACTCTTTGAATATCTGGCATCATGGAGACCCGTGCTCGGTATCGGTCAGACAGACGGAGCAATGTCCATGATACTCAATAACACCAAGACCGGACTTGTTCTCAACTGGGATGACAGAAAGTCCATCGAGAAATTCATTGACATATGCTGGGAGAAGCATCTTACAGGAAATCTGACTGTAGATGATGCTGACATATCTCAATTCACGCGTCGCAACCTGACCCGTCGAATGGCACAATTGTTCGAAAAAATTTCTCAACGCCCTTCGGACACTCGAAATGACATATAGGAAATCTCATGATTAAATTAAATATGAATAAAGATTTGTTGAAAAAGATAGGACTCTATGCAGGTATCCTGCTGCTGTTCATAGGATTGTCATATGGATTCACTCCTGAAGTTCTTGATGGAAAAATCGTCAATCAGGGAGATATATCTCAGTGGAAAGGCATGGCCAATGAAGCTATGACCCATAACGAAGCCCACCCTGAAGATCCGACAGCATGGAGTAACGCAATGTTCGGCGGAATGCCTACAACTGCAACAATAGACTCTTTTGAAGGCGACTGGACGGACTATATATACGATTTCCTGCTTACAGGACGTCGCCCTGCCAGCTATCTGCTGTTGGCCCTTATCGGAGGTTTTCTGCTCATGCTATCGCTCGGAACAAGCACTTTGGCTGCTGTCGGCGGAGCAATTGCAATCGCTTTCTGTTCATATAACTTCCAGATCATCACAGCCGGACACAACACAAAAATGCAGGCAATCGCCTATTTCCCATGGGTGCTTGCAGCAGTAATCTTCACATATAAGGCAGCTTTCGACTCCAATGCCAAGAAACACTGGATCTATAAAGCCATCCTTGGCGCAGTGCTGTTTGCTTTGGCATTAAGCTTCCAGATCAAGGCAAATCATATTCAGATCACATACTACCTTGCAATAGTTATTCTTGCCTATATTCTCGGCCTGATTGTACATATATGCCTGGACAAAGCACGCCGCAGTGAAATGCTGAAGAGATTCGTCATTGCGTCGGGTCTGCTACTGGTAATCGGAGGAATCGGAATTGCTACCAATGCAAACAAACTGATCCCGACATATGAGTATTCCAAGTATACGATGCGAGGAGGATCAGAACTATCATCTCAAAGCGAAACTCATAATAAGAACGGTCTGAACCTTGAATATGCCACTCAGTGGTCATATGGAATCGAGGAAATGCCGAATCTGCTCATTCCTAATTTCAACGGAGGCGGCTCGAATTCGCCACTTCCGACAGACTCTGAAACCGGCAAATTTTTCCGCAAAACAATTGGTGCTGCTGAAGCCAGAGAAATCGTCAAGGGAATGCCTACATACTGGGGTCCGCAACCGTTCACTGCCGGTCCTATGTACATGGGAGCTGTAACTATCTTCCTGTTTGTACTCGGCATGATCTTGTGCAAGGGAAGGGAAAAATGGTGGCTTCTTGCAGCTATTATAGTGACTGTCTTCCTTTCTTGGGGACACCATTTCATGTGGTTCACCAAGCTATGGTTTGACTTTGCCCCTATGTACAACAAGTTCAGAACCGTTTCGATGGCTCTGATCGTGCTTCAGGTAGCACTCCCTATGCTCGGATTCATTGTTCTTGACAGAATAATGAAGAACAGCTATGAAAAAGCCAAACTTTTTAAGGCCGGCGCCATTGCATTGGCATTTACTGCCGGTTTCTGCCTGATCGGCACTATGTTCCCTGGAATTGCAGGATCATTCTCATCGCCAGCTGACACTCAGATGCTTGAAGGATGGCCGCAGTCATATCAGGATGAATTCGCATATGCAATCTCAATCGATAGAGAGACTCTCATGACAGCAGATGCGACACGCTCACTAATGCTTATTCTCATCGCAGCGGCACTCCTTGCACTTCCTTACATCTCTCCAAGATTCGGGGATGTCAAATCAAGGAGAATCCTTGCCGGATGTGTGATTGCAGTTGTTCTGTTCGATTTGTGGAGTGTAGGAAAACGCTATCTCAACGAAGATAACTTCATTACTCCTCAGGACTTTACCGCAGCATACAAGCAAAGTCAGGTAGACAAGTATATCCTTGAGGACAAAGATCCTGAATTCAGAGTACTGAGCATTCCGGGAATATCATCTGCTACCCCAAGCTACCACCACAAATGTATCGGTGGATATAGCGCTGTGAAGATGCAGAGATATGACGACCTGCTTAAATATTACATTCATCCCGAGGTCCAGGAGTTCCAAATGATGGAACAGAAGCTTTGGCAGATGTATGAAAAAGAAGAAATATCAATCGAGGAACTCCACGAGACCGTCGATTATCTGATAGGAAATTACCTTCCTGTCTGCTCAATGCTCAACAGCAGGTATATAATCGGAAACAAGACTCTTTACGAGAATACTTATGCATTCGGTAACTGCTGGTTTGTTAACGATTACGTTCCCGCAGCAACACCAGACGAAGAACTTGCACTTCTAAAAGAAACCGATCTCTACGAAACAGCCGTCATCGGAGAAGACTTCACATGGGCAAGAGAATTCTTGGATGATGCGCAGAATGATATCATGGGTTCAGCAGAAGACTATATCGGGCTCACTTACTATGCTCCAAATGAACTACGCTATAAGTACAGCACAGACAAAGAAAGAGCAGCTGTTCTGAGTGAGATATACTATCCTAAGGGATGGAAGGCATGGATCGAACCAGCAGATGCATACGGAAAGGTTATAGACGGACGTTACCAACCTACAGCAGATGCACAGGAAATCGACATCTTCCGCGCAAACTGGATCCTGCGCGGAGTCATCCTTCCGGAAGGAGAAGGTCAGGTCATCATGCGTTTTGAACCGGAATCCTATCGCATCGGTGAAAAGGTATCCCGCATCAGCTCAATCATGCTGATACTCCTGCTTCTTGGATCTGCAGGTGCGTATTTCTTCAGAAAAGAGAAAGAATAATCAGAAATTTATTGCAAGCCCTAAACCATGGCGCTGATAACCGAGAGTCACCTCCACCGCGGGGGTGACTGTTTGGTTATAGTCATACTCCAATCTGTTCAAACGGGTCTTATACACACTTAAAGTCGGTATGCCTCCTGCCAATAAAACAATTCCGCCAATACATGAAAAAGCACCAACTGTAACAAGCGTGGACCCTATATCAAAATATGGCAAATCCTGCGGTGACTGATCTCCCGGAGCAATAATATCTGCTATTTCGGATAAAAGAAAGAGATAACCTCCGGAAAAGAGATAAAGACATCCGGCACCTGTGAGAAGACCACCGCCTGCAAAAAGAACGGATCCACTGACAGTCAAGCCAAGACCTGCCTTATATAGAGCACGGTAATTCAGATAATCCTGACTCCTGTCCACACCGTTGATATCAGAAAAAACAGCAGCACCAGACATCCTGTCCAGCTTCACATCTCCGACAAAGACACGGCTTCCCCGTATTGTGACAGGATGAGAATACTGAGCATTTGCCGCCATTGACACCATCAAAAGACAGCAGAGCAGGAATATCTTCTTGAATGACAACATTAAATTAATTTATCAGACCTGATATAAAGATGACGGCGATGCAAACGGGGCAGATATAACGGATCAGGAACCAAAGGACTCCGAAAAGTCTGACATTCCTGCTTAAGCTTCCGCCGTTTGTGAATTCGTCATACACATCTGTCTTCTTCAGACGCCAGCCTACAAAGAGCACTGTCATCAGACTTCCAAGAGTCATCAGGATATTAGATGAAACCTTATCAAAGAAGTCGAAAATGTTTCCACCCCAGAGTTCTATGTGCGACAATGGTCCGAATGACAGCGAGCAGACCGCCCCTAAAACCCAGCATAGGATAAAAAGCAGCACACATGATTTTACACGAGAGAATTTCTTCTCTTCCATAAGATAAGCTACTGCCACTTCAAGCATGGAAATGGAAGAAGTCAATGCCGCTACAAGGAGTGCCAGGAAGAAAAGGATAGCAACCACTCCACCTGCTGGCATCTGTCCAAAAACGAAAGGCAATGTCTCGAAAACAAGACCAGGACCGGACTGAGGACTGATGCCATATGCAAACACTGCCGGCATGATCGCCATACCGGCAATAAGGGCAAACATCAGGTCAGAGACAGCTGTTGCAGTACTTTGAAATAAAGCATTTTCCTTCTTATCAACATACGATGCATAAGTCATGATAGTACCGAATCCCAGAGATAATGAGAAAAAGGCCTGACCAAGGGCAGCGGCACATGCCTTGCCATCGATTTTCGAGAAGTCCGGATTGAAGAGATAGTCTATACCGGCCTTGGCTCCAGGTAAGGAGATGGAATAGACAGCAATGGCTATTACAATGAAAAACAGCAGCGGCATCATGAATTTGCTGAATTTCTCGATACCGTCCTTTATGCCTACTATCACTATCAAAGTGGTCAGCAGAAGGAAAACTGTGTGGGTGATCAAAGGAGCCCATGTGGATGAAACAAAGCTGCCGAATATAGAATCTGCGGCAGTTTGAGTTGCATCTGCCGAAGTAAACGAGAACGTAAGAGATTTCAGCAGATACTCTATCGACCATCCACCGATCACGCTATAGTAAGACAAGACTATAAGCGGAACCAGAATGGTGATCAATCCGACCCATTTCCAAGCGGAACCACCTGAGAGATCACGAAATGCGGCAAAAGCATTCTTCTGACTCCTGCGACCGATCACAAACTCCGAAATGAAGATCGGAAGGCATATCAGGAAACACAGAATGATATAGATGATAATGAATGCCGCGCCTCCATTCTCTCCTACGAGATATGGAAAACGCCAAAGGTTACCCAGACCGACAGCGGAACCCGCCATTGCGACCAAGGCACCAAACCTGCTGCCAAATCTATCTCTTGCCATATTCTACAAATTCAAAAGTATAGCCTGTTTCCTCGTCAGTAAGAAGTTCGGAACGATTGACGACCTGCCAGACAGAAGGATCGATAGGCGGGAAGAAAGTATCGGCGTCTTCAATGACAGTGTGGACATGAGTCACGACCAGATGGTCGACAAGTTCAAGGGCCTGAGCATAGATCTGTCCGCCGCCAATGACGAAGCATTTCTCAAGATTAGTGTCTTCCGCTACTTTGAAGGCATCTTCAAGCGATCCTGCAACAGCGACTTCCTCAGCAGTGCTGAAACCACGGGATACTACTATATTCACGCGGCTGGGAAGAGCACGACCGATTGACTCAAAAGTCTTACGGCCCATTATGACAGGACTGCCGAGAGTTGTCCTTCTGAAAAATCGCAAATCTTCGGATATATGCCAGAGAAGTTCATTATTCCTTCCTATAGCATTATTATCCGCTATTGCCACTATGATGTATTTTTCCATTTTATTGTATTTATACGGCTACAACACCTGCTATATGCGGATGCGGATCGTAGTTGACAAGTTCAAAATCCTCGTACTTGAAATCAAAGATGCTCTTCACATCAGGATTGATCTTCATCTTAGGAAGTTTACGTGGCTCACGGGTAAGCTGAAGAGCAACCTGTTCAAAGTGATTGGTATAGATATGGGTATCACCTGTAGTGTGTACGAATTCTCCCGGCTGAAGACCGCATACCTGAGCAATCATCATAGTCAGAAGCGCATAAGAAGCAATGTTGAACGGAACGCCAAGGAACACATCTGCACTGCGCTGATAAAGCTGACATGAAAGTTTGCCGTCAGCCACATAGAACTGGAAAAGAGAATGACATGGAGGAAGAGCCATCTTCTCAACCTCTGCCACATTCCATGCAGACACGATCATACGACGTGAGTCCGGGCTGTTCTTTATCTGATTGATCACATTTGAAAGCTGATCGATTGTTCCGCCGTCGGGAGTCGGCCAGCTGCGCCACTGGTGGCCATATACGGGACCGAGATCACCATTCTCATCAGCCCACTCATTCCATATGCGCACACCATGATCCTGAAGATACTTGACATTGGTGTCACCGGCAATGAACCAGAGCAGTTCATAGATGATGGACTTCAGATGGAGTTTCTTTGTTGTAAGAAGAGGGAAACCCTCGCTGAGATCATAACGCGCCTGATAACCGAAGACACTCTGAGTGCCTGTACCTGTGCGGTCAGACTTCATTGTACCGTTTTCACGTATATGTCGTAATAGGTCTAGGTATTGTTTCATGGTTCTATAATTTCTTGGCGATTATTTAACACTGAATGCGAAGATGATAGCCTGTTCATAAACCTCTCCCGGACGGAGCACTGATGAAGGATAATCCGGCTTGTTCGGAGCATCAGGATAGTTCTGACATTCGATAGCGACGGCGCAATAATCTTCATAAACATGTCCGTCCTTACCTGCAGGGCTGCCAGTGAGCCAGTTTCCTGTATAAACCTGCAAACCTGGCTGTGTCGTGTACATTTCCATCACGCGTCCGCTCTCCGGCGCATACAGTTCTGCACAGAACTGAAGCTGTCCTGGCTCTGCACCATCAATCACCCAGCAATGGTCGTAACCTTTGCCGATTTTAAGAGGCTCGAAATCTGCCTTGATGTCCTGTCCGATAGGCTTGCCATTCACGAAATCCATAGGTGTACCGGCAACCGGAGCACTCTCTCCAAGCGGAATCTGAGTGGCATCAGTAGGGAGATATTCGGAAGCATTCAATGTGAGGATGTGACCAAGAATATCACCATTTCCATCACCATTGAGATTGAAATATGCGTGATTTGTAAGATTGATTACAGTCGGAGCATCTGACTCAGCTGTAAGGGTAAGACGAAGTTCGTTCTCTTCTGTCCACTCATAACGTGCAACTGTCTTTACGGCACCAGGATAACCCTGTTCGCCATCTTCAGAGAAGTAAAGGAACTCGACACCGCCCTCATGCTCGCGACTTTCCCAGACCTTGTTCTGAAATCCTTCCGGACCACCATGAAGATGGTTAGGACCGTTGTTTATAGGAAGAGTATATTCAACTCCGTCAAGGGTGAATTTTCCCAGAGCAACGCGATTGGCATAACGTCCGGGAATCTTTCCTGCGCACGGACCATCACCGAAATAACTTGCAGCCTCGGGATATCCGAGAACGACGTCTGCAAGATTTCCGTCCTTGTCTGGCACCACTACTGACACGATACCGGCACCGACACTCGATAATTGCACATAAGCTCCTTTCTCATTTGTAAGAGTATAAAGAAATATCTCCTTTCCACATGTGGAGGTACCCCAGAGTTCTTTTGTGATTTTCATATTTATTGGATGTTTATTGGATATTTATTCTACGACTCAGGGTAAAGGACAACTGACTCGTTAGTCGCAAGAGCCTGATAGAGTTCTGCCAGAGAATCATATTCGGCCTCATAAGTGGCAGTGCCATCATTAAACTGAAACTTAACGATTCCCACGGCCCATGAATATACGTATTCGGCACGGAGACGTAGTTCAAAAAAACCGCCATCAGCTATCGCCATAGTACCAATACGGTTATAAGACGGAGCTATCTCAAACGGAACGAATGATCCTGCAGGCACAGGTACCTCAACCCCATCCTTAAGATATAGCAATCTGCCTTCCATAGAGGCATTAGCAACTCTGAAACGCTTAGGATAATATACCGCAACATCCTCCTGAGAACTGATCGTTATATCGCCAGCACTCACAATATTTTTAGTCCTGAAAGGTATGACTTTTCGCTCTCCTGACTGATCGGGAGCATATGGCTGACGGAAAAGGTCAAGCATGGCGTCGTCCTTGGAGATAGCCTCAGCCGCTCCGTATAATCTTTCCTTTTCCCTGTCTGCTGCCACACGATAAATGAACTGTCCTGGTTTTGACGGATTCTCTTGAATCTTTATCACGCCGTCTGAATCAGGAACAAGCCATGCCGGATCTATAGCAGACTTATCCAATTCAAGCATAGGAGCATCAATATATATGTCAAATGCAGTTCCAAAAGGATCTACACTCAATTGCTCGGCATCTGACACAGTTGCCATATTGGACTTAAAACTGGTCACATCAAATTCCAACATGACTGGCTGACCAGGCTGATATTCAAGAGAGACATCAGTGACAGGATTTTCCATTGTTCCTTGGACTACATCTCCATAAGTCTTTCCTCCAACCTTTATCTGAGCAGAGAAGTGGAACGGATGAAATGTTACCAGTTCAAAGACTGCCGACTTATAAAGACCAGTTCCAGTGCATGTTTCCACAGCATACCCTGTAGACGCCAATTCTCCAGGATCCCCCTTTGTAACCGAAGGTGATCCCTGCGGATTTGATGCTACTCGGACTACCTCATCTGCCTTCGGAATCCTAGTTCTGAGATGGAAGGTCGCACCCTGCCCCGGAGTGCCGTTTTCATTTCTGAAGAAGCCCATCACACGGCCTGCAGTAGAAGACCACATAGACGCATCTATCTTATAGAAATCAAAATAATATGTATCCTCCGGAAGATCGTGATTATGCTCGAGATTCTCCGAATAAAGCAGGAATTCATCCACATTATAAGGTGCTGTAAACTTATTGTTCGGAGTTACATAATCAACATAATATGTTCCCAAAGCATCGACAAAAGTAGCATCATATTGAGATGGACGTGACCTGTATACCTGACCTAGATGCGAGGTAAACTCCACTCTTGCATGTTTCTTCTGCGGCACCATATAATAATAAATAACCTCATCTGCAGGCATCGAACCTACATACGACCGAAGATTATGCAGGAGTATTCTGTTATTGGTCTCACTCACAAAAGTTGCTGTCTTGGTCAGAGATTCGAAATGATCAGCCTCAATCGTAACGGACACCGTCTCACCGGTCTGGTGTCCAAGGATAGTTTTAAGGTATATGCGCTGTACTCCAGGCTTACGCACAGTAAGCACGTATTTATAGCCGATACCATTGTCTTCTCCGTAACCTTCTTCTCCCCTCAATATAACTGGAAGCACCATGCCGGATGCATTTCGCACGTCAAGATCATTTACCGATACAAGTACATCCATCGGGAACATCTCCTGCGGAAAGTCTTCCGGAATATGGAACATCATAGTAACATTCTCACCAGATTGACCGCCATATATATTGGTTGTAATCCAAGCAGGAACAAAGGTCTGTTTCCTGACTGTCGTCACTTTTATCGTTCTTGTCAATCTTCCATGTCTGACAACAAGAGTTCCTTCACGCATGCCCTTATCACCCATCTCATTGAGATATATCCTTATCATACCCCTGCCGGTGCTTTGATTGAATTCATGGTCGAACGGGCTCAAGGCAACCTCATTTCCGTCTTCCCATGAAAGTTCAGGCTCCATCAGCATGCCTCCGGCAAGACTCTCCAAGGTATAAAAAAGCTGATAATCACGATATGGCTCCACAAAATCATCCTCAGCAATCACAACCGATGTCTTATCCACGGTAAGCCTGTATTCACCATCTGACATAGCTGCAATGCCTTGAGAAACAGCTATCCACACATTGTTGGTAGGAGGAGTCTGCAATGCTTCAGCAAAAGTTTCCTTTCCATAGCTGAGTGCACCGTCTATATATACTGTATAATGATGATTCCTAAGAATAGGTATATTTATGCCTTCTTCATCAATAATGGAAATGCGGTAATAAAGAGATGGCCCTCCGTTCTGAGAACCTTTGACAATGAAATCAACAGGGTTGGATGTAGTGTTGGGACTTTCAAACACATATTCTTCTACATTGGTGCGGACATCCAGATAATCGGCCAGCCTGGCAGTATTGTCAGGAAGAGTAACGAATGGATTATCGTGGGAAGGAACCTCAAACACACCCTTCTCATAATTATAAGGGGCTACTGTGCCGAATGCGTTCGTATTGACAATAATCCACCCCTCTTCTTTAAAATCCACATTACCAGATACCTCAAGAGAGAATTTAGCCTGATTACGGATAAGTTTAACTGCAGACTCACGCGTATTGCAGGCTTTAAGTTCATCTACAGTCTTTCGCGCCCAATATATCATACGTCCGGCAGAAGCCTCCAGCGAAGACATCAGCTCAATCTCCGTCATGCCTCGGTAGCTGTCTTCTTCGAAGAAGGTAAGGTTCTGGTTTCCCACAAGCTGCAGGATTTCAGCATGCTCTGGAACCGACACCTCAACTGTACCGCTCATGGACACGGTACTGCCCGTTTCAGGTGCATCATGATTCAGCTTTGCCTTTACAGTAGTGATGAAGATACCGTTTTCATCAAAACAGAATACCTGCATCTGCTGCACTCCTCCGCCATCAGGATCGACAGCTTTGGTCCACACCTGATCCTGAACGGCAACATCCATCATAAAACGTATGGTGACATATCCTTCCTGAGTCTCCGTACACAGAGACCCTTCGTCCTGACAGGAAGTCATCAGAAACAACAGACAAAAGGCAAAAAGGTATCTCACTATATTATTCATGACAGTCTATTCTTAATAATTATCACGCACACAACGCACAGCCGTGTTATTGCTGGTAGAGGAAGTATTTTTATTCTGCACATAGTTCTTTCCATCAGCCGTGTATGCGCACCAATAATACTTTCCTGACAGGACCTCCGCCATTGCATCACTTGCATACTGATGGTTAAGTATGATATTCACTTCTGCTTCGGTAGGAAGTCTCCAGTCTTCGTATATATCGCCTTGACGTGTCACTTCTACATATTCCTTGCAATGGGAAGCTGCAACTGTCACCGAGGAAGGAGACTGGGTCGCACCCAGCTGCGAGGCAATCATGAATGACGGGGAAACCAGTTTGGAGTTATCTGAATTGCCTAATGTATATCCGTCCGCATCGAGACGAGGAATGGCAACTGTGTAAAGAGCGGAAGTAGCTGTCACATGTACGTGATACATACGAGGATTGTTCAGACCTCCGATATCTCTCGATCTCTTTGTGTTATTGTCCCAATAGTAGTACTTTATATCATATGAACTTCCTGAAGTAGCTGCATACTTTGAAGCGAACAGGTTATTGTTGCTCGCAGTGGAGGTATACTGCCACTTATTGGTGGCCCAGTCTGCACCGGCATAGTTAGGATTTCCCTTTTTCTCATACGTAGTGCCGCCGAAGTCACTTCTGTATGAATAATATCCGTGCTCATTCGTAATATAAAGAGTCGGAGACTGAGTTACTGTGAATTCAGCTGTCTGTCCCGTTACATTGGTAACTCTGAAACGCATATATCTGATAGCATTTCCATGGCAATCCTTAGATGAGGACTCGATTGCAACAACAGCAGCCTCATATTCTTCTTGAGCTTTTAGATATGCTGCATATTCAGGATTTGAATCAGACCAGTCTTCAAGTGCTATAAGATATTTGTCATAATTGGCCTTCAGGTCATCATATTCCTGCTGAGCCTTCTGATAATCACTGGAACCATTACCATTTCTTTCGAATATAACCCTATCTCCGCTTCTGCGCCATCTGGTCCTTCTATATCGGCTGGCGATTTCATTCAATTTAGCATCGTTATTCGGATTCTCCACCTCCTTAGGTTTGCCTGCAGGCTCCGGCACAGGGGTAGGCTTCACCAGCTTGGCTATCTCCGCATCCATCTCCGCCCTTGTCATGGCAACAAAAGGAGATACTATATTGATGCCGCCGTTAAGAGCATTCTGCTCGGCGGTTGCCTTTATGGAACCATACACCCCGTATTTATCATTCCTGGACAGATCCACCTTTTCGTCAAGGTAGTTATAATAATATGCCTCGAGCAGCTCGATACCATCTGCCGGAATGAAAGAAGATGATGCAAATTCAAGGGTGAAGTCATCTGTATTGACATTGTACATGTCCACATGGTCGGTATTCAACTGCAAGTACTCAGGCCCCTGGGCGCCTCCTACGCTCACTGTCATCGGAGTCCATTCCTGAACATCATAATAAATGTATTCGAATGTCTGGGGATTGGTGTCAGCTGCCGCTCCGGGGCGATTGAGTCTGATGTTCACCGAATAGTAATGGTTTCGCTCAAACGACGAAGTATTGGTCATAGGAATCTTGAACCATGAGTTCTTGTAATCAACCTCTTCTTCTCCGTCTATGCGCTTCATCGGAAGATTCACCACCACACATGTCTCATAATCCAGAAGGCTGGCGTCTTTCCATGTGTGAGGATAGACATAGGCTATAAGGGTAACTTTCTTCGGGTCTGTCTCCGGATGCCAACCAAAATATGCACTGCTTCCTTTTGGAGTATTACGGAGAGTTGCTGTGGCAGGAAGTACATCCTCTCCGGAAAGAATGAATGCATCGCAAGGAAGATTGCTTATGTAATAGAGACCACCTTCCGACTCCAGATCATCGCGGAAGTGATGGAAGAAAACGTTTTCACCTGCATTGATGGTGATTTCTACCTTGGCGGCGGCTCTACGTAGTTCACCCTTGAGAATGGTGTTATTGGCTGCGACTCCGTCATTCAGTCTCAATGGGGAATGTCCGTCTTCATCGGTTGCAAGGGCATCCATCAGGAAATACCTTGGAGCATTTGCAGATGTAAGTCCGGAATGGTGGATATATTCGTCCTTCTGTCTGTTATTGAGGAGGGCTGCATAAGTGGTCTGCGAAGCCAGTTCCTCCTTGGTAAAGCTGGTATTTGCCACGAGATACACAAAGAATCTGTCGTCTGGATCGAATTCGCTTCTCTTGCAGTTGAGGGTAAGGCTGCCGGAATTGTTGACTTCATACCGGTCATAATATACCCTCGTTCCTTTAGCATTGTTTTCATCAGCCTTGAAGATAAATACATCAAGACTGTTGATATATGATTCTGTTTCATTGTCGGCAACTGCTTTTGTGCCGGGAGACTCAAGCTGCAGAATGATAGATTCATTCACAGACATCTCTACCGCCTCTTCCTCAAGACAGGAGACAGCAGACAATAATGCCGTTGAAAGCAGAATTATATTCCAGATTCTTTTAATCATCATTCAGTTACCGTAATTGTCACTTTATTGGCATCAGTGCTGCCCGGCCAGTAATAATTATCCTGGCTGCCGTTTATGAGCAGATATTCATATTCACCTGTAGTGGATCCTGTCGGAGAATATATAATGGCAAGATTAACTTTTTCCCCCGCCTCAAGGGTCTCGCCCGGGGTTACTTGTATGCGATACCAGATGTCAGGATCGGCGCTTACAGGAAGACTCACCTCCTGCAGACCGTTGAACACCTTGAGCATCACCTTATCGGATTGTTCATCCAGAATCATCGGTCTCCATTTTTCGTTCTGCGGATAGGACATCCTGAAATAACATTCGAAAGGCTTGTCGGCCGACATCTGTGCCGGAGCCTTCGGCTTGGCCTCATCCTCTGAGTCTTCAAGATAAGAATGAGTCGGATAATCAAACCAAAGATCAGTCATATCCGCCTCTTCCCAGTCCGTAACCTGATAATTGAGAATGATTCTTCCTTCTGATGTAACTGTAAAATAAATCTTATAATGAGTATCGCGGACTATCTTGGGAAGGTATACATACCCATGCTTGAGCACTCCGTCATCACCAATGGAATACTGGACATGGACCGCCGCCTGCCTGTCATCCAACTTGATATCCCACGAATTTCCTCCTACCTCCGTTTCAGGAATGTATGTGCCTGTTGAAAGAAGATGGTAATCATCGGCATTTGTGCTGCCTGACTGCGCTGTCTTGGTCAAAGACGTCTCCACGGTCAGCAGGTCACGCCCTATGGCACGGTTAGGAACTGCGGCAAGTGTAATATCATCAGCGGGAAGATAGTAGGTATACTGTCTGCAGCCAGCCTTGAGATAGCTTATCGAGTGGATTTTAGCCGTTGCCGTACCTTGGGCCTTCGCCGCATAGACCGAGAGCTTGGCCATCGGGCGGTAGAGTTTGAAGGTCACTTCCTTTTTTAGGAAAAAATGGTCCTCGTGACCGGGGGCGGTATTCAGTTCGTTGGAAACCAGACTCACATCTATGGCTTCGCTCTTGACACAGTACATCGGCATCGGAGCATCAGGCTTGAGAGACTGGAACCTTGCAGAAGCAAGCTGTTCCTGAGACGGCCTGTCAGGGAAGGTGAAACCATCCGACATATTGACGGATGTCTCGTTCACGAATATATAGAACAGTACATCATATTCTCCTCTGACAGGAAGTGCAAGATCTATGAAGATAGGCTCACTTGAAGCGGATTCACGAAAATATCGTCCTACAAAATCACCGTTATCTTCCCTGTAGGCATATATACGCACAGACCCGATTACTTTTTCCTGCTCGGTAAGATCAGACTTTGTTGCCTCACTATCAAGATTAATCTGGACAGTTACATACTGCTCCTTGACATAATCTGTTTCCTTGGAACATGAACCAAGCATGGCAGACACCACGGAAAGTGTCGCCATAATACGCAGAATATGAAGAATCCTTATCATTTGAATTCCGGTGTAACATCCATTATCGCCCAGTCAGGCACAGTTATCTCCACATCAGTGGAATTGAATCCGACCTTGAAAGGAATGACAACCTCCTGCTTCGAACAGTCTATATACTTACTGTTCTCGCTCAGAAATTCCGCAAAATTAACAACTGCAAGCTCCGTCCCATCAAGAGACAGCACCTTGAGGGTGACATTTTCATGATCTTTATGCCTCATGATATTGCTTACAGCTGTAACCTTATCTGCTCCGTCATAAACGGAATTCAGAATATATGCAGTCTCTGCATCGGTTGCCGCAATGTTGTTGTAATCGGTATACGGACTTACTCCTTCCAATACTATCTTAAGAGCAGAAGGAGTCCCTGTGACCTCAACGCTTACGTCATAGTGCGAAGCCGCAAAATGAGCTATTGAATATGTCACTTGTCTCTGATTATCAAAAGGCGCGATTGTCTGCTCCAGTGAAGCCCAGTACAAAGGGTCGTTACCGGAGACTTCCTCTCCGTTCCAGTAGGCATCGGCTCCGAAACACAGGTCCGAAAAGCTGCTGCGAAGACTGATGTCCTTTGTGGAAGTCGAGTGAGGGTTACCTAAAAATACTATCCTGTAATCCCCTTCCTCCAAAGAAGGAAGCATGACTCTTTGACCGGCCACTTCCTTATCAGAAAGCATGGTACGGAATATACAGTTGCCTGCATCATCAAATATGGACATCTGTACCTTATCTATCTTGTCCTGAAAGATTTCCGTCTGACCATCCCCCACATAACTGAGATCAATCACATACTTGTTATAACAATGACTGTAATCCTCGCTGATGCAGGAACTGAAAAGTCCCCACATCAGCAAGATGATTACATATATGTGATTGAGTTTCATTAAACTGATTAGAATTCAGGAGTAACGTTGATAACAACCCATCTAGCTACTTCAAGAGTAATGTCAAGACATCTGTCCTGATGCTTGAGATCATTCTCACTGAAGTTGATGTTCATTCTGTATATCTTACCTGGCTCAAATGTTGTCACCGCCTCAGTCGAGTTCAGTCTGTAAGTATTAGTGTAGAGGTATCCAGGAGTACCATTATTGGCCTCAAGGGCTGCCTGGTTCTCATACTCGATGACATTGAGAAGGAGTGTAGGTGAAGGAGCACCCTTGCAGAAGAAGTTATAAGCGATATCTGTTGACATTGAAGTATTGGCAGCGGAAAACTCAGCAAGAGGATGTGAGTTGCCTGCTCCTGGCTGACCGTTCAGACCATTGAAGAAGTCGTTGTTCCACTTTGTAGGATTCATCTGTTCCTGGAAGTAAGTGAAGATATCCTGCTGGGTGAGCTGAACGCTTCTGAGAGTATTGAGAGCACCTGTACGGAAATCACATTTGTCATAGAAGTCAGCGAACGCTATGCTTACCACCTTGATAATCTTGCTTGAACCTGTAGGAATGTTACATCCCAGACCCTTTATTTCAAAACGAGCCACATGTGGAAGGATGTTGAGAGTTACATTGTAAACATTTGACAAGTGGTTTCCGTTTTCATCGTTATCATGAATATTTGACTGAGAAGCGCCCAAATTTCCTTCTGCATAAAGAGGGAATTTAGTTACATCCTGATAATCGATGATCTCAAGTTCGTCATCAAGCTGAGATTCCTGAGTTGCAAGCGACTCAGGAAAGTTACCTACGACGATCACCTTCTTCACAGATGCTGGAAGGAAGTGGAACTTGGCAGAGATGTTTCCGGACATACCAGCAAGTTCAGCCGCATCGAAATAAACATCAGCCTTATTGCCGTTTACATCCTTTGCCTCATATAAGGCAGTACCATCGGAGAAGAAGAATTGCACCGAGTTAAGTTGGATGTTTCTACCCTCAAGGTCACCGACGCCTCCGATAGCCTTTGTGCCAGGGAATACATTGTTGATCTGCACTTCAATGCTCTTGAGATTTTTGTTCTCAACGGAAACCTGTTCTTTCTGACATCCTGCAAATGTCAACATTACAGCAAAAGCTGCACACATGAATTTCGTAAGTTCCATGACTTTTGTTTTTAGTTAATGATTGTTTTATTCGTATTTCTTCAGATATATCTCAATTTCCTTCCTCTGTTGCTCCTCATTGGCATATGCCGCATTGATGGCATCAATGTTCTTCCTGGCTGTCTGACACCCATAGTCAAGAGCCTTCTGCAGCCAAGGCATGGCCTCTTCAAACTTAAGCTGCATCATAAGGGCCACTCCGATGGAATTATACGCCCTCATATCGTCACTGACCTGCATCAGAAGCCCGTATGCCTGTATATAATCTCCCTCGGAAATCAGAGAGTCAGCCTTTTTGATCAGTTCCACAGCCTTGTCGTCAGTAGAATTATAATACACAGCCTTATATCGGGCACATCTGAGGTGTGGATAGACCTGATCAAGCATTTTTTTCCAAACCTTTCCTTCATCCAATGACTTTATGGCAGCCTTCTTTTTCTCATCAGAGAACTGGCTGTCAATAATAGCTACAACCTGATCTCTTTCCTCTATGGACGACTGCAGCAGATGTCTGCGGAGTCCTTCCCAGTTTTCTTCTCCGTTGCGGATAAAGAAGTTACTCTCAGTAAGACCATATTGAGGACGATTGACCATGATATAGTCAACCAGAGCCTTGGCGCGATTCTCTCCAAGCCAATTATTAAAATTTCTGGTTCCTTCAGGAGAAGCATAACCGGCAATCTCAATCTTGTCTACCCTGTAATGAGGGTTGCTGTAGATCTTATCTACTGCATCCAGAATCTTCCCGAATGTAACCTCATTATTGAAAACTGTCGAGTCCAACTCTATCTTTGACACTTTGAATATGATCTCAAGTTCGTCCTGACCGAAATCCCAATTTCGCGCAATCTCTGCCAGATGGTATTCAGGAGCAAGGCGCTGGACCTTAGGTTCCTCAAATAGAACTGCCTGTGCAATATCCTCATTGCTTATTTCTTCCTCACATGCACATCCGACCATCTGCCTTCTTATTCCAAGAACAGCATTCTTCATCCATCTCTTCAAAGGCACTTGAGCTACATAAGAATATATACCCCCATTTTGGAGAGTCTGATTAGACGAAAGTCCCCATGACGAATCTCCAGCTACAGCGTATTCTTGTCTTTCTCTCTTGAAGCGTCCTTTACTATAAATCTCAAGAACCTCCAGAAAAAGCGTATCCTTGCCATTATAGATGTAAGGAAGTATGACTTCCTTGCGCTGGGAAGGTATGTCCGACTTATCCGTATCGACATCGAACGTTACGGTCACATTGCTGTCGTCATGAGTCATGCTCTGATTCATGACCGATGTCTGGGCTGACATTGTCACAGCAGCAATAAGTGATATAATGAATGCAAATAATCTCTTCATACCATCTCCTCCTTACTTTATCATATATACGAAAGAAACCCCCAGAGATGTCAGTCCGAGTGAGTGCTTCTGCACTGTCTGTCTGAAAAGTCCGCATTTGCGGCTTTCGAATTCATCGTATGCTGTGTACCAGCAACCAAAGCCGGCAGTTAGTTCGATATTCCATCTGCGAGCTATCGGATATGCATATCCATATGTCACTCCGGCGCCTACCGCCCATCCCTGCATACGGGATTCATTCAAGATAGATAACGGCAATCCGCCTATATTGAATTGCGTGAAATTAGCATTAAGGCCTACGAAATGTCCCTGAAAACTATTACAGAACCAATACCTGACTTCCGGAGAAACAAGCCAATGTTTCAATTTCATGTTCTTATCCCTGTCCAGAATGAAGGGATTGTATCCTCCCTCAAGCTCCACGGTCCAGCGGGGCGCAAAAGCACACTCCACGCCTATGTTAGGCGTGGTAGAGATAAGATATAGAGTATTGGACTTTAATGAAAAGTGTTGGGCATCTGCTACAATGTCGCAAAAGAACAATACTGACAAAAACAATATTATCGACCGCTTCATGAGGTTATAATCTCAATAACCTTGCGAATATAGCAAATACTGAAGATATTTCAATGATTAAATTGAAAAAACCACCCCTCAGCCGTGGGGTGGTCATAGGGAAAAAGATTGCCACGTCATCGTGACATGGCAATTCTTTCAAATACCTTATGTTCAGGGGCGTCTTTCAGGATGACCCTTTTTTCTTTATCAAGAAGATAGAGTGATGGTATCGCGCGGATATTATAGAGGGACCCGTTCCTTATGGCAAAGTCCGGATCAAAGCAGTTATACCATTCTTCCGGATACACAGGCATATATGAACGCCATTCATCCAGATCCTCATCTATATAAATATTCAGAACAGCTATCTCGCCTTCTGAAATCATCTGTGCTATAGAAGAATCTCCCTTGAGGATATTGATTATATTCATACATGCTCCGCAACCAGGATTACTGAAGAAAAGCAGGGTGAATGAGGCTTGTATATCATAAAGGGTGCGTATTCTTCCGCGGGCATCAGCAAACCTGAAATCAGCAGCTTTGGTGCCTATCCGGTTTAATCCACAAAGACGAGCTTCCCTTTCGAATTTTCCTCGCTCCACATCAGAAAGTCCCTCGTATTTGGAATATCTTGAAACAAACGGATAATAGTATTCTTCATTCCTTACGGGTGAATTCGGATCGTATAGATATTTCTGAGCGAGATGGATGACAGTTTCAAAAACATTGGAAGATGGATTACGTTTCTCACATGCCAACGCTCGGTCATACATCTTTCCTATGGACTTGAGTGAAATATCAAGGGGAACTCTGTCAAGAACAGATGTCCAGTTGGCAAATTTCTGCTCAAAACTCTGTATTTCTACACCACTGACGTATGAAGAATCACATCTGAACTCACGTGAAGGATCTGTTATGATATTCCAATAGTTTTCTGCAAGATACTGCAATCTTTCCTGCTCTGAATCAACTACAGAAGGTATCTGTATATCAGGAAAAGGCAGAGCACTAAACTGCTCTGCCTTCTTTCCCGAGTTATTATTACTGCCACCACATGCCGAAGTCAAAATAACAACAGCTGTAAGGGCAAACAAATTAATTCTCATAATCATACTTTCCCTTGGCAGACTGTGAGATATTGATAAGGAAGTCACCAATCTTCTCAAGCTCTGAAAGAATATCCACATAGTATACACCTGTGAGATAGTTATAGCTGTTGCTTTCAATATTGACGATATGCTCCTCTCTCAAATGATTTCTGCACTCGTTGATATTATACTCGCAATTCTCAGCATTACTGATATCTCTGAGATTTTCATTCTTCAAGTTGATGATCATCACATCATATCCCTTCATCACAAGTTCCATCATCTTGTTCAGACGGTCAAGAAGCGACTTGTCAAAGGTCTTTCCATGAACATTTCTTCTCTGGAGAATACGTCCGATAGACTCACCTGAATCACCAAGTGACTCCATTTCACCGATGATCTTGTACATAGCCTTGATTCTCTCTGTAGCCTCCTGGCTTATATCATCCTTAGAGACTTCGTTGAGATATGTAGCAATCTCATATTCAATTCTATCGGTAATTTCCTCATACTTGATAAGCTTGTCATTGAGCTTGTCAAATTTATCAGGATCATTCTCATTGATGGCATCACGAACATATCCGAAGCCGTTGCGGCATATCTCTGCGAAATGGATGATTTCCTGCTGAGCCTCATTGAGAGAAAGTTCCGCTGTGCTGAGAGGACCTCCTGAGATATACTTGAGACGGAATACCTCAGTCTCACCCTTAGGTTCCTTGACAAGCCAGCATACAGCCTTCTCGATGAGCGGTGTAAACCAGATCAAAAGAAGAGTATTAGTCACGTTAAAGAGCGTATGAAGCATTGCGATACCATAAAGCATTGCATTCTTGGCTGCCATGAAAGCTGCTTCTGCCTCAACTTCACCGGCTGTACCCATAGAGCTCTTATAAGCCTCGTTAAGACCAGCCATATCAACTGTCATAGGATCTGCAAATCCGAGTGCAGTCATGATCTTGCAGATCAACGCAACGATTGGACCGAAGAAGATAAGTACCCAGATGACACCCACAATATTGAAGATAGTATGCGCTCTGGCTGCTCTCTTGGCTGAAGTATTTGCTACTGCAGCTGCTATATTTGCTGTAATTGTAGTACCGATATTTTCTCCAAGGACCATCGCAACAGCAAGTTCGAATCCGATAAGTCCGGATGCTGCAAGGAGCATGGTAATGGCCATAGTGGCACTTGAAGCCTGAAGGACAATTGTAAGAACTGCACCTGCGATAAGGAACAGAAGAATTGAACCGAAACCAAAGCCATTGATGCTTCCGAAGAATCCCATCATCTGAGCCTCATACTGTCCGAGAACCTCATTTGCACAATCCTTCATGAATGTAAGACCGACATACATCACAGCAAATCCCATAAGGAACTGACCGATGTTCTTGAGTCCGGACTTCTTGCATGAATGCAGAATGAAGCCGAAGGCCATCATTGGAACAGCAAACAACGCGATATTTACCGAGAAACCGAGTGAAGTGACCCAAGCAGTGAGAGTAGTACCTATATTGGCTCCCATAATGACACCGATGGCATTGCCAAGTGTGAGGAGTCCTGCGTTCACGAAGCTCACCACCATGATGGTAGTAGCTGATGATGACTGTACAAGAGCTGTAACAAGGGTTCCTGTCAAGATTCGCTTAGGTGCATTAGATGTCATCTTAGCCATAAAAGACCTTAGACGGTCACCGGCAGATTTCTGCAATCCTTCGCTCATGAGTGCCATTCCGTAGAGGAACATTGCAAGTCCTCCGAGAACAGACAGCACATTAAGTATTGTTTCCATATATAGAAATTTGTTTTATTTGCTCACAAATCAGGCGAATAAGTCACAAAAATATAAAAAATAATTAGATTTGCGAGGTCGCTTAAACATAAAAGGTAAAAAAATGAATATTATCAGAACTATAATAACTTCAATTACCTTGTTGATTCCACTTGTTGCAAATGCACAATTCTATGTCACGGGAGATGACCCGGGCAGACTGAAATGGAATCATATAGATACAGAAAGCTATAGGATCATATATCCGCAAGGCAGCGACTCGTTGGCCTACACTTACGCGAGAAAACTGGAAAAATACAAGATTCCTGTATCGAGATCTTCAGGATTTGTAACAGGAGAAGGCGACGGTAAAATAATGCCGGTAGTCATACATGCCTATAATGATTCCAACGGATCTGTCGCATGGGCTCCGAAAAGAATGGATATGTTTACCATACCTTCTGCCTACGATCCTGAACCGTTTCCATGGAGCACAATGCTCTCGGTTCATGAATCAAGGCATGTCACACAGATGCAGTTCGGCCTGACAGGAAGACAGAAACCCGGCAAGTGGTTTCTTGGTGAAGGCTGGAACATAATAACCTTTCTGCTTTACCCTGGTACAGCCAAGACAGAAGGTGACGCTGTTGTTGCAGAAACATCTCTCACTCCTTCCGGAAGAGGTCGTATAGCAGATTTCCTTAACTATTTCTGGGTTGCGTTCGACCAAGGGGACAGTAGAAACTGGTTCCAGTGGAGATTCGTATCGCAGAAATATTATTCCCCTACATATTACGCTCTCGGATACATAACCATCGGAGGCTTCAGATATGTCTACGATTATCCTGAACTCGTCAGTGATGCCCTGCACATGTCAGCGGCGCATCCGATAAAGATCGGCTGCATCTATGACGTCAGCAAAAAAATAACAGGAAAGAAGTGGAACCATATGTGGAAGGAAGTCAGCGACTCGATGTATAATCTCTGGAAAGTGGACGCAGAGAGAAGAACTCCATATATACCTTATGAAAAAGTTTCAGAAGAGCCAGCTTTATATACGGACTATACAAATAACCTTGTTGTCGGAAATGATCTCTACACAATAAAAAGAGGCCATGTCCATACTCCTGTTCTTATCAGAGTGGACAGTACAGGAAAAGAGCATAGAATAAAGAGTTTTGCCCACACTACAAGCTCTCTAAGACTGGATAAGGAAAATGGTAAAATATACTGGAGTGAAAACACCACCGATAAAAGATGGAGTCTCAAATCTGGTTCTTTGCTCAGATACATAAATGTAGAAGACGGCAAAACCCACAATCTGCGTAAAGACCAGCTGCTTTATAACCCTGCGGCCAGCAAAGGTAAGACAGCTTCAGTAAGATACCATGAAGACGGACACTCTTCACTTGAAATAATTGACGGAACAAGCGGATTGACTTTGACAAGCATAAGTGCTCCTGATTCGCTTCAGCTGGTGGAGACAGCATGGATCGGTGACAGGATATATATGACTGCCGTTTCGGAAAATGGATATGGAATATATCTGGCAGATATTGAATCAGAATCCATTGATAACATTCTTGCACCTCAACCAGTAATGATAAAGGACTTCGGATCTTACGGCAGTGAACTTATCTTCGCATGTGACAGAACCGGAGTAAATGAACTCTATCATTACAATCCTATGACAAATCAGCTGCACCAAAAGACCTCTACCCGTTATGGAGCAGACGATTTCCAGTATAGTGACAATGGAAAATATCTGTACTATTCATCACAGACATTGAAAGGAAAACATATTTTCCGTACACCTGTTGATTCGCTTTTCGAAAGAGAAGTAAGATTCGACAGTCTTTATAAATACCATATAGCAGAAAGAATTACAGCTCAGGAGAAAGAACTTGCACACAAAAATGGCGATGAGAAAGCTGTAAGTGTACGAATTGAGGATGTGAAAGTTTCAGATCCGAAGCGTTATCGCAAAGTTCCTAATATGTTGAATCTGCATACATGGTTTCCGGCATATATCAGTGTAGATAACATAATGAACGACCTGTCGTTCGATCCTTTATGGCAGACCATATCTCTTGGAGTATCCGGAGTGATGCAGAATCATCTGGCAACAGCTGTGGGAGAAGTAGGATACTCTGCCCATAAAGACCCTTATAATCCGGACAAATGGAGACATTCGGGACACATGAAATTCAGGTATTCAGGTCTGTATCCTATCTTCCAGGTTTCACTTGATATCAACGACAGAGGCGCAAGACAGTTCTCCACATACGCAGACGTTGCAGACGGAAGATTATTCAGAGTAGATTCCCGCGAATTGAAGACTCCGTACATAAAAGGAAATATCAGTATGTATATACCTTTCAATTTCAGCTCAGGAGGTTGGAATAAAGGTGTAATTCCCCAACTATCCTACACCATAACAAACGATATCTTCAATACAGGTACCATTTATACTGAGATCAACAGATTAGGCAACTTCTTCTCGTTCGCCGGATACCGTGAAGGAAAGAAACTTCCCTTCCAGCAGGCTATGGGATCGGTAAGAGCATATACAATGCTTAATATTGCCAACTCTCAAGTATATCCGCGCTGGGGTATAGGAGCAGAAACAGGTTTCACCATAAGGACAGATGCATACAAGGTATTCTCCCCTATGGCATACACCTACGTATACGGATATACACCAGGATTCACACGTACGCAAGGATTAAGACTTACTGCAATGTGGCAGAGGAAACTTCGTGAAAAATCAACTTTCAGCGAACAGACAGTCAGTATACTACCAAGAGGACTCAGCAGTACAGCAGGACTTGGAAATCATCTGACACTTTATAACAAGAATCTTGTCAAGGTAACTGCCGACTACGCTATTCCTATCTATATCGGAGATGTGACGATAGGCGGAAACTGGCTCGCAATCAAGAGGCTTGTGGCATATCCTCATTTTGACTATACATTCATAGGCAAGGAGGGATTATGGTCAACCGGACTTGATCTTACAGCTGATCTTCATGCTATCATCACTCTGGAATGGCCTTGTTCAGTAGGAGTAACATTCTCATGGAACGGTGGATCAGCATGGGACAGACTTACACAAAACGGAATATCAATGAAAAAATGGTTTGTAGGACCGGTATTTAACGTAACATTCTAGAATATGTCAATCACAAACGAAGCACTCGCCCCTTGCAGCAAATGTGGGCAACAGACAAAAGTAACTGTATATAGAAGCATCAATATTTCTGAAAATCCAGAACTTAAGGATAAAGTCAAGGACGGATCGCTTTTCCTATGGGAATGTCCTCATTGCGGACAGGTCAATCTTGCCAAATACGAAACTCTTTACCATGATCCGTCGGCAAAACTAATGGTTTGGCTCATTCCGGCCGGTGAAATTTCAGAAACACAGATGCAGGCCATCACAATGCATACCAAGGCCATGGGAGGCTATACTCTCCGCCGTGTAAATGACATGGGATCACTGATGGAGAAAGTACTTATTACAGACGCAGGACTTGATGATGTCGTTCTGGAAATGTGTAAATATGTGACTAAGCTGGAAATGATCCAAAAAAGCATTGGAGCTGAGCAGAAGGACGAATTCATGGCTTCTACCTTCCACTTCTATAAATCTGAAGGAGAAGCGGATGAGCGCATATTGACATTCATGTATGGCATGAACGGACAGATGCATGGAGTAAACATAGGTTGGAATGTATATCAGGACTGCGCCGGTATACTTGAGCGTAACCCACAAATAAAACCAGCCGACGGATTCTCCCGAATCGACGCCGACTGGCTTAATTCTGTACTTGCGTAGCTTTATTTAATTATGCGAGCTTGCGTGCTCCGTCGCTGATAACAACAGGAATAACAACTGGCTCATGACCGTATTTCTCTGCAAATGCGGTCTTTGCTTTTTCTATGAATGCATCATAGAGCTCAGCCTTCACGAGGTTGATTGTACAGCCTCCGAAACCGCCACCCATGATGCGTGAGCCTGTCACTCCGCACTCCTGTGCCACTGTAGCAAGGAAATCAAGCTCTTCGCATGATACCTCATAGTCCTTTGACATTCCCCAGTGAGTCTCATACATACGAGCACCTACTGTCTCATAATCTCCAGCTTCAAGAGCAGCGCAAACATCAAGAACTCTCTTCTCCTCACCGATCACATAACGTGCACGGAGGTAATCCTCTTCTGAAATCTGAGTCCGTATAGCCTCAAGCTGATCCATTGTAGCTCCGCGGAGGAACTCCTGACCAAGAACAGCTGCAACGCGCTCACAAGATGCACGACGGTCATTGTATGGAGAACCTACAAGCTCGTGCTTTACGCATGAATTAAGAAGAACAAGCTTATAACCGTGCTGTTCAGGATCGAACGGGAAGTACTCGAACTCCATTGAGCGACAATCAAGACGCATGAGATTTCCTGCCTTACCGAATACTGAAGCGAACTGGTCCATGATACCGCACTTCACGCCACAGTAGTTGTGCTCAGTGCT
>JAEIGA010002556.1_pt1 | contig 29019 bp, 20 predicted proteins | sample 9270691 | NCBI WGS metagenome assembly JAEIGA01 (sample SAMN17057246, study PRJNA624740) | gut metagenome | biome: biome; isolation source: fecal sample | host: Bos grunniens | place: China: Xizang | collected 2019
AACCATAAAAAAAATTTAATCCTAATTTAATCCTAATTTAATCCTAATTCGTTCGGAATTAATGCAAAATCTCCGTGCATTTAATTTGCGCCAAAATCGAAAAATTTTTTAAAATTTTTGTGTTTGCACTGAATAATCCTCAAAATAATACAAAATTTTCTAGAGTAAGCGGGTTTTGAGATCATTAATGATACAATTTAATCCTAATTTAATCCTAATTCTAATGGCAAAAAACTGACTATGTAACAAAATGATCAAAAATCAACAAATCAAATTAATCCACAAACAAATTCCCATTAATTTGCATTGCATTTTACGTTATAAAATGATCAAATATCAACAGTTGTACCAATTGATTGAAAATGATCAATTCGCGACACAGTTCGATCAATTGCATTTCATGTCAAATTTCAACACATTTCACTCAATTGCAATTCAATTGTATTTCACTTGCATTTCATGTCAAATATCAACGCATTTCACTCAATTGCAATTCAATTGTATTACATGTCAAATTTACGTCATAAAATGATCAAACATCAACAACGTCACAAAATGATCAATTCGCGACACAGTTCAATCAATTGCAATTCACTTGCATTTCATGTCACATAATGATCAATTGTAGACATAAATCAAATTAATCCACAAACAAATTCCCATTAATTTGCGGTAAAATTAATCCACTGAGATTTTGCATTAATTGACGCGATACAATTTAATCCTAATTCGTTTTTGCATTAAAAACAATAAAAATAATTTAATCCCAATTTAATCCTAATTTAATCCTAATTCGTTCGGAATTAATGCAAATTCTCCGTGCATTTAATTTGCGCCAAAATCGAAAAATTTTTTAAAATTTTTGTGTTTGCGCAAATAAATGGTCAAAATTAATCCACTTTTCTCTAGAGTAAGAGGGTTTTTACAAAATCATTAATGATACACAAGTGACCGTTGTGTGTGCTTAACGACTCAATTAACAACAATGTACGCTCAGCAGCAGTCAGTCATGCATAAATTAGCCCCATTTGAGCATCGTTTGTGTCGTGCTTTTACGATACATTGTGTTTGTGTGCACGTCGTAAACAATGTGATTTATTACTTTTCTTGCAAAGACCCAATATCTACCCTATAACGTTCAAAAATTCATCGTTCAATCATACACAAGTCACAAAATACATGTATTAACCTTGAATTTGTCAATTTATGAATTGTTTTTGCCGACAACGACAACTCCCTCACTGCGAGGTTTATGATGTATGTTTTTGATGTATGTTTTTGATGTATATTATGCAAATTCATCCCTAGTTGTCCAATTTGGCTTGCAATACAGCACGTAAGCGATCATTTGCTTCGTATGGTGCAACATCATCATATTCATCCGTATCCATTGCACCATCAGCAGCATTTTGAGCATTTTGTGACGTATTCCTATCCTTCACGGCCTGGCTGTGATTGGCCGTCTTCAATTGGTTCAATTTCAACTTCAAATCGTCAATCTTCTCCTTGTTCGTCTCCTTTGTGACTTGTAATTTTTCGGCAAATTTTTGACTTTTACTAACCTGATTGGGGTCTGGCTGCTTGTTATCGAGCTTTGTCTTCATATTTTCGACAAATTGTGTCAGGTTCTTGGCAGCGTTCTGACTCCTGTTCGAATTGCACAAAATTGCACCGTACAACACACCTATCATCTGCTCTTGGTCCAGATCGATGAACGGTAGTGAGTTGGAAAGTCGATTTTCGACATATTCAACCTCATTGCTAACCTCATTGCTGACTTGTGTGCTAATTCGCTCCTCCAATTCCTTGCCATACGGTATATCACCGTTTTGAGCTGGATAGTAGAAGTAGTCGTTGATGTCTGAACTAGCCATTGTAGTGACGCACTATTCTACTTTGCGTGGCTGTGTGTGTTCTATGCTTTGCACTTGATGTCACAGTTCGCAGCGGCTATATAAATCGATTACGGTATCTGTATGATTTCATTCCTAATTCAATCCTCTTTTTGTGTAAACAACCTAAATTGATTTGAAGTCAGCCACTGTACTAGTAAAGATGACCGAAATCGAGAACTCATACGATCGCTACGTCAACACCTTCGATGGTCAGGGTGTGATCAATATCGTGCGAAACGAGTACAATGCACCCATACCTCCGGTCGATCCGCAAACCTACTGGCAAAGGCGCAGCAATGAGTGCGAAACCCACATTGTCAAGTTTCCCAAACCCAACGAAACCCCATTTGATTACATGTGTCGTATCAATTTTGATGAATTACAGGCAGCCCCGGCCTCGATTTGCATAGATGGTCAGAGTTGTTGCGGAAAGACGACACTGTTGGGTGAGAATTGTCTCAAAGTGACACAATACTTCAGTTTCAACGCCCACAACTACCAACCGCAAGAGGGTTTGGAGTACATCATCCAAGCGCTCAAAGTTTACAGAGAATCGGTCAATTGTTGCATCGATCGCAGTCCTGTATCAAATTTCGTTTACATGTTGGTCTACTACCTGCGTGACCGTTTCCTACGTCTAAGCGACGAAAATGGGGTGTGTGAGTACTCGGCTGGCAAGTTGTGTGACGATTTCATCAAATTGCACAATCTTCAGTCGGTTTTGGACTTCTTCAACGCTCTACACATCAATACACTCATTGTCATCGATAGCGATGTCGAAGAGGTCTCTAGACGCATGGAAGAGCGTGGTTTTCGTGAAATGAACAAGGGGGATCTCGCCAAATGCTCTGATTTGCTGTATTTACGGTGTCAAGCGATTGCCTTTTCATACGTCGCCAAGCAATTGGGCTATCCAGTCATAGATTTGTCATTTTACCGCAAATGGTTCCAGGTGACCGACAATGCACTATTTATGATGCTAAAGAGGGAAATGGACAAGTATAGGCAGAATATTGAGCCGAATGACATCATAAAGCCTCCAATTTGCAAGCAACTACCACCAGCACACGAGGAAGAGGAGTATGTGGTGACTTTGGCTATTTCGAACCGTTAGATGTAGATTTGTAAAATATGTTAAATTTATATAAATATTTCTAAACTCTGTAATTATTAACAAGAAATGTATGAAATTTATCAATATATGTATGAAAAATCATTAACCAATATACATATGCATTAAATGTAAATATTTTGTGTTTTTTTCAAAGCAAATGTTAAGCAAACGTTAAGTACGTTCAAATAACGTTCAAATAATGTAAATGTTCAAATGTAAATGTTCAAATGTAAATGTTCAAAAGTTCATTATTTCCTCTAAAAAATACAAATAAAGCAGATTTTCATTGAGAATCATCTGTGTTTGTTGCATTTAAGCAAACGTTCAACTGGATATACAAAGAATTTAATAAACCTGCATAAATTGCAAAAAATTGCACAGTTAATGAAACTGACTTTCTCTGTTCTTTATTCGTTTTTTTTTGTTATTTTTGTTCTTTATTGTTTTTTGTGTAATTTTTGCTAAAATGTATACTAACCTTGCAAATGTATAGCTTTTGGGGTATAAAAGTTGCAATTTTACATCTCTTACAACATACTGTCTTTTATGATGGTTGTTAAGTTTGCGAATTTGACAAGAAGATACAAATTGTCGTTTTTTAACCATTTCAGACGTAAATTGTGCATCATTGAGCATGAACTGTCGTCGTAAATGACCTTTTTTGAATATTTTCTTACGAAATGAATATTCTTTTACGAAATGTTTGTTTTTCTTTATTTTATGTTCAACTATACAACTGTTCAACTATACAACTGTTCAACTATACCAACTGCTCAACTATACCAACTGCTGTTACTTAAACTACACAAATTGATACATGTGGAGCAACCCAAGTGATTATATTCTGGAAAATCAACTAAAAACGACATATTCTGGAAAATTAACGAAAAACAACATAAAACGAACGAAAAACAACACATTCTACAAAATGAACAAAAACGACATAAAATGAACGAAAAACACCACAATGAGCACTGAAACCCACTCTCTACGAACCGAACCCAACGAATATAGATTAAAACAACGTTTGTGTGCGTTAATGTAAGTATAAAATGCTTTTTTATTGATTATTTACGTGGTACTGTACATACTAACATACGTATGGTGCACTTACAATGAAAATATAAACATTTTAGTGGGATATAAAAAAATATTATAAAAATTGTAAAAAATTGTAAAAATACATGTGTAAATACACATTTGAATGGGGAAAATGTTAAATATATCAAAAAATATGGAAATATATGATTATTAACGTTCATTTGTTTGAATTGTCAAAAATTACACGATTTATTACAAAATTTACGAGTGTAAATAGTGAAGTTACATAAATTGCATCTTTTGCATCTTTTTGTTAAATAAACGAACCATTTCGGCAACTCTCTCTTGCCACGTCTTCTCATTATCAGCGTTGGACAACGACGACAACGCCTTTTCGTCCGATGTTGGAGTTGTTGAACTTTCACCGCCGGTTTCACTCGTTATCATCCAATTTGCTTCAGTAGTGGTTGTTGGTTCCCTTGTTGTCGCCCCATCGATTTCTTGCGTTGCTTCTGTCATAGTGCTCGAAATTATGAACAAAGAGCTCTTTGGTGTCACAATTTGCCCATTCTCCGTCACAATTAGCAAATTTGATGAGGGTGGGGTAATCAATGACGCATCATCAACAGTTGAGGCTGAGATCATCACCATCGTTGTTGGAACCGTATCATTTTGGGGTGTTTGTGACACATTTGTCGGTTGTAGTGCACTTATCAGCCGTGAAGCACGATATCTTGGCTGTTCTGCTTCCCTGCACGTTCTTGGGTTGTGGTGAGGCATTGGAAGCGTAAATGGTGCCAATTGGTAGTTTCGTACTCTAACTGGTCTACCCATGCCTGTTTCAACATCGAAGCACGTTTCTGATTTCACGTCGAAAATGGCCAATAAGAGGGCTACTACGACCAGTACGAATACGGTTGCGATGATTTTGAATACACACAGGCCCACGCACGAAGTGAAGAAATTGGTGAAGCATCTGTCAAACCGTTCACATTTTGATGATTCTCTACCGTCTAAACGTTCCATTTTCACAAAAAAATTGTTGTTTTTTGACAAATATCAACTATAACAATCAACAACACTTTACAATCAACAACACTTTATAACAATCGAAATGTTCTCGATGTACTGAATGAACGAGACATTAATACTGCATTATATAGTGAATTTTTACACAATTTGTGTATTATTTACCGTTTTCTCACACATAAAACAGATATACTCGTAAAGCATGGTTGGTTGACTGACTGTTGTATATACAGTCATGTTTCGGTGTGTGCGTTCCCCCATCTCAATCTCTCTCTCGAATTCTCCAATTTTGTGTATACAACTGCAGCACACTACCACCAGTAGGCTTGTATACACACGTTTTACTCATAATTATACTCATAAATATCATTATGTGATATTGTTGACGTCAACGACGGCGACTCGTTGTTGAGTAGTACAATTGGTGGATTTTGAGCCTCTGTTGTTGCTGTAAGGTTTGCTGACTTAACCTTCGATTTTTTGATAATTTGATGCAAATCGTCCATTTTCTTGTAGTGTATCTTTTTGCCCTTTTTAGGTATATGGAATTTCAATAATTTTGTCTTTATGAACGCTTTATTGCTAATTTCTCGCCTAAAACGTCTCTCTTGGTGACTTTCATCAGTCAAATTGTCGTGAGTGTCATAATTTGCATTATTTTCGTCGTTTTGGGCGTTGTCACCGCCATACATCTCATCGTAGTGCGATTGTATCATATGCGTGAGATTTGTGTGGTTTCCGTAGTCTGCCATTCGTTCCATTTTGACTTGGTTGATTTTTGCCTCTTTTCGCAGTTTCGTGCCAGTCGAATGGTACAGTTCGGCACTATTTTCGTTTTTATTAACATCAATCGTAATGTACTCTTTGAACAGTAAATTCAACGCATCGAGCATAGTGAATTTGTCGGGTTCTTGCCCGTCTTCGATGCTGAATGGTACGAAAATTGGCGCTACAGAGCGGTAGCTGAGCACAATGTTAGACAAATCACCAGTCATGCACACATTTTGGAAATTGTAGTTATCATCGTGCGCAACAGAGGGCACAACAACAGCTGGTGTGTTTGATAGTGGGCATTCGAATGTCGTATCGTTGATTACCATGACTTTGCCGACGTTTGCTAGAATCATCCATTCGAAGGGGCGGACGTAGATGAGCCGATTACACTTTTCGGCCGTGGATTTGTCATATATTTCGAAGTACGTCGGCGAAAAGTTGGTCATTTTACTACACTCCTCTATCGTGGAAGCAAACACTTGCGGACGATTAAGAACGATAATCACCAGTATCACAATTACCAAAACTACGCTCAACCATACAAAAATCTTCGTTTGTGGTATCTTCTCCATATTTCTCAACTGAAAGTGCTCTTTTGTGCAGTAATACGCTCATAAACGGCAGTAATACACTCATAAACGACTATATCGAATATTGCTATAGAATATTCAATCGTTTTTTACAAATAATAGTATAGATTACATCAACCAAGTACACAGGCGTAACGAAGAAATGGATTCATCACTCAACAAGTATAGTACTTCACCGTTGTGTTCATTACTCGAAGATTTAGAACAAAAGTGTCCAAAAACCAAAATTCGGGTAACTATGAACAAGGTTATCGATCGTAATCAACGTAAACGGATCCTAAGCAAATGCATCACCAACGAGCATGTCTCCAAAGACAACGAACTCGAACTGCAGAATGTCACCAACTACATGAATACTAGCGAATATTACTTTTTCGACATTTTGGGTTTCACCAAGATTGTCTATCCGCAACATTCGGTCGAAAATGGACTGAAGATGCTCGAAAGTTGCTACATTATGCGTCAGAACCCCCAATTCAAGTTCAAATTGAACACGGTTTGGTGCATTGACGGTGTCAGTGCCACTGGGAAGTCGAGTGTGTTTGAAAACATCGTCAAAACGAACAAAACCCTCTATTTGGCCTCGCACAACACCAATAATGCCTGTGCATTGGGCTATTTCTTCACTTCGTTGGAGCAAATGTTGAAAAATCACAAAGAATCAACAATCTACGATCGAACACCGTTCAACAACTACACTTGGATGTCAATTTGGAGTGTTTTGTCACGTATTGTGATGGATTACCGCAATAATCGCAGTAATAGCAGAAATTCGAACATTTCAACCGATGAAATCCTCGAAGCAGCTTCTGAGTTCGTGGTGCGATGCAACAACCTCAGCGATTACCTAAATGCAATGTCTACAGAATTAGAGGAATTTATGTATTCTCAGACCAACAACATCATAATTGTCGATTCTAACGAAGATGCTGCACGAAAACGTCTTCAAAATCGCGGTGAAGGTAGCGATGTTCAGCGATCCAAGTGGGCAGACTACATAAAATTGCAAAATCTGTTCTACTATCACATGGCCACCAAATACCCTCAACACTTCATACTGGTCGATTTGAACGTCTTCAAAGGTGATTTGGGTGCTGTACAAACGGGTATTCGTCACATAATCTACGATAATATGGGTGTTGATGCTGAAAACGTGCCAGAAGACTTCAAAATGTCCATAGATGACAGAGAACACGCTAAATTTGAAAAATGTAACCCAGTTGGCAAACAAGTGCTCTTGACACGCATGGGAGAAGCAAATGAACGTGTAAGACCCTGTTTGAACTACAATTTTACTGATGTTATTAAGATGGATTTGAAGCAAATGATGCGTAATTCCGTTCTACAACCGATTCCCATCGATAAGAGCAGTTTCAGTCATATATCGGTTGAATTGTCGTCCGATGCAGAAGATGATCAAATCCTAACTGAAGCTGCAGATCGTGCTCTGATGGAGATCGACAGTCATAATTTGCGAAAATGATGACCAATGCAGCAATGACCTGTTTGATGACCTGTTTGATGACGAAATCTGCAAAATCTGCAAAATGTGCAAAATCTTACATATTCTATCATATATTTACACCATATCTTATATCCTATAATTATGAATTATCTTAGTGTTAGTTGTAATTTTGTCATTGTAACCACTATACTTTCCAAATATTTTCAATAAAAACTGATATCCCTATCAAAATTGCCTCATTCACTCTTCTTTGTTCAACAATAGCACACATACATTAGCAAACTTTAGCCCTTGACTTAGTCAATCCTCCTTCGAGTGTCTATGTGTGTTCTGCTGTATACATACACATAATTGATAACAGCTTGTACACACACTTGTCGTGTTTGTAATCAAAAGTGTAGTTTTGACTACAATTTTTTCGTACAATTCTCTAAACGAGAACCGTTTAACACAGAAATAATAGAATATTATTCATACTACAAAAATGAAACGTTCTGCTCAGCAAGCCAACAACGCAACACCCAGTTCCTCAACCAGCAGCAGTGCTAGAAGCGGCGATGTGGGTGATAATCAACGCTTACACCTCACTAAACGTCAATATATCGACGCTCACCTCAGGCAAACGCTACAAAGCAGCATCGAAGCTGAACGACCCAGTACGTCAGCAAGTGGTACTGTAATGCCCAAAAGAGAACAGCTTATGCGTGGTACAGTTGATCGATATGAACCCCAATTGACAACTACCACCAATGGACCGTACAATCCAACGCAGTGTGTTGAGATGATGCTGAAGGTGCATGATTTCGTTGAAAAGTTTACATGTTCCAACGACAACAGTGGACTCATCATTGTAGAGAACGTTACGAAAACGCTATATTCTATCCCAAATACAAGCTCGCTCAAATTTGCTGATTTTGCAACATACTTTGAGGTTACCGGGCACAGTCTGTCAACGTCATATCACGACAATTACGTAGTGAAATTGGCAATTGACATGGACTGCATCAAGTGTCGAAATGGTGACTGTTCCGAGGGTCCAATGATCACCACCTCATATTTGGCTATTTTAGGTCAAAATGTGAAAGAAATCGTCACAAAGGTGCTAAATGCACGAAAATCTAACACTGTCAACCCGCTAATGATGGACTATGTCATATTTAAGCGTCAAAATAGCTGTAATCTACACATCTACTTCAACATCAGTGTATCCATTGCACTGCTCAGTACACTGGTAGCTGAATTGAGAGCCAATGTGAGTCCAATTGTGATGGAAAAATACAAAATAGATGATGTAAGTACGCTTGGGCTGCCGTATTCTGCCAAAAAGGATGGAGAAGTGTATCTTCAGGCGTATCCAGTATGTCAAACCGTTTACAACACTTGGAGAATCCTACCCGATATGTCATGTTTCTACGATTTAGAGATGTTTTTGGTGAGAGAGATCAATTTTTCACAAGAAACGCCTATAGGTGAAGTCACGTACAGTAATCAGAACAAGATTGATCGGTTCGATTTTGACGATTTCGAGGAGGATACTGTACTCACCAACCATCTAGTGACACCAATCAACGCTTCTGTTACAGTCAATTCACAGATCAAGGCACTCATCATCCAATTGAAGAATGGTTCTTCGTCATTTACGTCCGTTTTCAACGGTAATCTGGAGAAATACCTCAATATCAACACATTCAACTGTGAACAGTACAACATCAACATGTCCAAGTTCCAAGAGATGCTCAAAAGCATGCCAAATGGCGATGCAGAGCTTATGACCAAAATACACAAAGAAGTGGAGAACCTTGCATCGAAATTCATCATCCTAAACAACGCCAGGTGCACTTTTACCAATCTTTTGACCTATTTCGTCACCAAAGACTGCAGTTACGCTTTCTACATGTTTTGCGGCATTGCCAAGTACGTGGCCGAGCGACTGGCCAAGACCGAGGGTCAAGAGACTCGGATCACCAAGTCGGTTTTCATCTATTTTCGTAAAATGTTGGCAAATGTCAGTAAATTTAGAGAAAGTGACTATCTGTGCACCATATTGGAGACGTGTTGTCGCTTCAATTTTATGCCAAAAATGGGCGAATACATGGGTAAGTCAAGCAAGTGGTTGACTGCAATTTGCAATGAGATTCTGAAGGTTCACAATCCCGATTTGATGGTATTCTTCTACATGGAGGCGTATGAACTGTCAACTGTGGAAGATTTGAAGGATTTTATGGTCAAATACTTGAAGCGGATGCAAGTTGCGTTCAAAAATCCCAATTCTGTGTTTGTCTACGATAGTCGCAATGGACTGTACGAGGATTACGCTGCCAACATCAGCAAATACATGACAGTACCAAAATTCATTCATTTACAACACTTTTTGAAGAAATCACTGCTCGCATTGCAAGAAAATGGCGTTATGAAGGATGAAAAAATCAAAGAACTCGTACCTCAAATCATGTTGACCTACTATGAAACGCTCGACAAGCCGGTGGAGACGTTCAACATGTATTACTACTTCATTGCAACGAAAAGGGGTATTTTCAACACAATCACCGGTACTTACATGTCGTTTGTGCCCACATTGTACTTCAAAACGCAAAAAGACTACTGTACAGTGCTGGATGCACCAATCGACCAAAACTACTTGGCCATCGAGAGTAACATGAATTTGCTCGAAAAGTACATAACCGTGTCGGATATCACGTCTACGGTCATTCAAAAGCAAAACGACCTCTTCTACTTGACCATTATGGTGCCTGGTTTGATGATTTTGAAGAGTTCTCTGTTCGTACCGGATCTAGTAAAGTCAATATTTCTTGGTTTTGGTAACCGGTTCGCCGATGACTCAACATGTGTCAAAAAGCTGTATTATCTACAACCTGTGATCCTACACTACCAGCTGGATTTGGACATTGTAATGCAGTACTCGATGTTCTACTACGACCTGATGACTTCGATCGATTTCGACTATGAAAAGTTGATAAATGCATTTTACAATGCCAAAAATGAAGATCCCAGCAATCAGTTCAGCATCCATCGTTACAAGGTTGTAAAACGTCGAGAATTTGACTATTCGAGGAAATATAACAACTTTACCGACATTGTCGACGAATTGTTTGCAGTTTATCACAATTTTGAGACGGTTACCTTCGCACTCACCTACATTGCACTGTTATTTGACTATTATGTCGATCAGAGGCTGAAGTTGTTCAAAAATCTGCCTAAAGCAGGTGAATACCCAGGCAACATTTCGTTAAATGATGACACGGACGACGAAGAGAGTGAATTTGAGTCGGATAACGAAGATATGGAAGAAGATGTCGTTGAAGTGCCGCAACGTGCACAAACACCCATAAATGTGGACGATAGTGCAGATGGTGAGCAACTCCTCAACCCATCCGGTTCGAAAAGGCTGCTTTATGACCATCCACCGTCATCTGTGGACACTACGACCTATTTTCCCATAAATTTCGTCAGTGACAACGTCTATCGGGTGGGAAAGCTGAAAAATTACGAACGAGCCTTCAAGATACTCTTCAACAAGAACATCGACACCTCATCACCACTGCTCATTGTGCTCTACACCTACTCAAATGTGTTCAAATTCAACACTTTGACGCTCGATGAGTTCCTGTACAGCTTCGCAATGCTCTATTTCCCAGCCAGTCCACGCAAGAAGCTGTTGGTGTTGATTGGACCACCGAAATGTGGCAAAACACAGTTTGTAAAAATGCTTGAAAAAATGCACAAATCATCCACGTTCAGCACAACTGGTAGCTTATTGGCTGAAAACAACAGTGGTCCGGCACAAGATCATCTGAAGCTCATGGGCAGCTACTTGGTCAACATCAGTGAAGTGCGAAAAATCAACGTTACAAGCCTCAAATCGATCACAGGCGATGATGGAGTCACGAAACGCGGTATGTACTCAAAAGACCACACACAATGCAGCCCGTTACCCTTCTTGGTCGGATCGACAAACGATATACCAACGATGCCGTTTGCAGATGAAGCCATTCGTGTCCGATTGTCGTTCTTTACGTTTGACTACAAGTTTGTGGACTACTTGGATCTGTTGTCAACGTCGCAAATCGATGCAGAAACGACAGATGAGGATCTTAAGCGTCAGAACGAATGCAAGCTACAATCGTCATTTATCGACGATAATCCGTTGAAAATGTACGAAAACAAGCTGACCTACATGCCAAACACCAAAGAAAGCTATTCACATGCACTGGCCAACATCTTGTACACACAGTACCAGAAGAAGCGTTCCTACGAGGCCATCGTCACATGGGCGGATTCGTTAACAAACGTCAATTCGGTGCAGACACTGGACAATTTCCTGTGCAAAAACAACCTAATTTATAGAATTTTGAACAAGTTGAACATCAAATTCAAATCGGGTCTAAGATTGGACATAAACTTACTAAAACCGAAAGTCGAACCGTATCTGCCAGAAAAGGTGAATATTGATACGTTTATGGAGAACTTTGAGATGCTCTTCACCGCCTACAAGAACCCAAACGACCCAAATATCTATCAAAACATGGGTTTCTTGCGTGAGTCGAATCAATCGGACCCTGTCATCTTCAAGAAGTGCAAAAAGAACAAGAAAACTGGAAAAGAGTCCAAAGTCAGTGTAATGGACGCTATACGACACCTTATTTCATATAAATATACAGAAGATGAGGCGAGAGAAATTGTCGTTCGTCTTAGTCATGAAATGCCTGCGTCGTTCGATAAGATCACATCCATGTTCGTTGGAGTGAAATTAGTCAAATTAGAAAACTAATTACAAAATTTCTACAAGTGTTGTATACAGGCGACAGACCAACCACGTCACTTGTATAGAAATAACCAAAAAATGTCACCATATTTTGCATTAATCGCCATTGTCATAGTCATTCTGATTGCTGTCAGTTGGTGGATGGTGCACAATATCAACAGAAAATTCAAACCAATCGACCCTTTCAAGAAACCACTCGATCTCAGTTCGATTTTGTACAATCAGGCTCGTGTTGACTGCAATCAGCAAGTTCATTACTGCTTTGAAGACTCCGAATGCTCACTGGCCTGCGATTACTCAACAACCTACAAGTGTATGCACGGTATATGCAGAAATGAGGTAGTTCGAACAGAAGACGTCCTCAACGAATGCGATCCAAAAATGGGCATTCTAGCATACATGACAGGAGATACACAATTTGGCCGATATCAGTTCGTTTGTAAGAGTGAAGACCCTGGAATCGCAGTAAACACCACTACGAACCTCATGTGTGCAGGCGGTGACATCGACATCAACTACACGCAAGTCTTCCCCGGTATTGACAGTTGTCAGTGTCCGGACGATTCTACCATTCTAGTGCCGGCAACGAGTGTCAAGCGTCGGCATGTGCAATGTGACAGCCGCTACGTTGACTTGGTGGATTACAGTAATGTGTTATTATAAAAAGGCAAAAAATCGTGTGTAGAGACATCATTCTCCTGCGGCATTTGCTTGTGATCACACACTCCTCAACTAACACAAATACAGTTACAAATACAGATACAAATACAGCAAAATGTGTTCATTGGTACCGGACGATCACAAAGTATACGGAAATATACATAAATTCCTCGATTTGCCTGCAAATCAGTCGGTTTTTTACTTTTACTACGGTACGCAGCAGAAATACAACACCTATCAGTGGTTGACTAGTGCCATGAAGCCCCGTTTGATCAACGAATACACCCAAGATAGCAGTAACAAGTTTTGTATAATGGAAATCCTCAAATATCTGTTTGGAATTGCAAAACAAGGTGTATTGGTCGTAATTTACTATGAAAGTGCCCTTCCAGCCAAATATTACCATTCCAATTTTCTGATGTTACCTGCATACCTACTTAAACACAAGTAGTTAATATTTAAGTATTTTATGTATTCCTGTGTACACGTACTCGTCTCAATGTATTACTGTTTGAAGTGTACAAAAAAGACATAAAAATCACAAAACAAATAAAAAATTCACAAATTGTAATAAATTGTAATAAAAATGAATATATTTACAAATTGTAATAAAAATGAATATATCTACAAATTGTATAGAAAAATGAATATATCTACAAATTGTATAAAATGTAATGTATAGAATGTAATGTATAAAATGTAATAAATTGAAACAAAAATGAACAAAAATGCATACAAACCACATTTCATTTTTTTATTGTATAAAATTGACCAATTATTGTATATTTTTACTAATTGGCAAAGTTAAATGTTGGAAATTTGATAATTTTCGACAATTAAAACATTTTTTGGGAAAATTGAAAACTTTAACCTTCTTTTTTCATATATAAGGATTCTGTTTGTTCACAATAGATTATTGTTGTTTTACACTTGGTACGGATAAGATCACAATTCATAATTGTCGTTCTACACCCCCGTATACACACTCTGTGAGTTTTGGTTATTGTTTTTGGTGTTCGAGTGTTGTGTGTTCGAGTGTTGTGTTTGGGTGTCTACGTGTGTGTCGTCAGTTTGTGTAGGTTTTCTTGTAAAAATTCTACCTTCAAGTGTGTGTGAAGAGAGAATTGCATACAATGGCAGCATCTACCTCAAAGACAACAACAAGTGCAGTCGTTTACGATACCGAAGACATCACCGACCGAAGCACGAGTAGTGGTGGTTTCACCGAAACACTGCAACGTCAGTTAGACAGAACCGACTTGGATGATGAAAGCTACGAAATGGAGTATGAATCGTCGTTCAACCTCAACATTCGAAAGAACCTATTCTACAGAATTTTGAAGAAATATGAAGATAACAACATACCCGTCAAAATTAGCACAATTTACTACTACAATTCGGGTGAACGGTGTGCAGCACAGAAGTTTCAACAGAAGAAGATCATAAAAGTGCTCAATATACTGCGTATCTTCAATTATAACAAGAAAATGTACTTCATACCGTTACGTCGTAAACAGTCCCGTGAAACGCTCGCCCAACGCCCCATGAACCCCAAACCGAATGCTGTCATCATACGTCGAACTTTGATCGAAACCATGCTGAAGGGTAAGAAATCGAGCTTTCCCATGCGTATTTGCCTCGAAAAGTACGCAAACGAGTTTGGAGGGGGCAACTACTGCATAACTGGTGAAATTGAGTACTCTTTCGACGTGTACAACTTCTATGCTTCGGTGAATGTCGTCGAAAACCTACTTTTACACAATCTGTGCAAGATTTGCAGTGAAATACTGGATTTGATCGATATCGAACTGATGTTCAATCGCATCGAGATGCCCAGTACGTTGAAAATATCGAGCAGAACGTTCAACAAGATCTACGAGAAGCTGAGTGGTCAGAATGCGTTGGTAAAGTACAAATTTGATGGGTACAAGGGTCGAATGGTCAGCAATGGTACAAAATTGCTATATTTTGACGATATGGACAACATGATTGAATTGGACGAAGATGTGCACAAGAATTACGTTGCCAACGACACGTACAAGAGGTTCTATTTTCCACCAAATATCATCTTTCAGTACGAAATCATGCCTGAAAATTTGAAACATCCGTCATATAGATCGATAATCTTGACTGATGTGTTGGGGGCGATGTACAACACCCAAATGTACCATACTGAGCCAAAAGATGTCATTGAGTACTTCAATTTCCTCAATGCGGAGTACAACATCAACAAGTTGCCATTACCGGAATCGATTTACTTGAATTTGCCGATGGCGTCAGTTCCCTATCGATTAATGACACAATTTTCAATCCCTTTGTCTGACTTTTTCGATCCAAAAAAGAACAATTTGCCCGTAGATATCATAGATTCGTACTTAACTAACAAATTTTTGCACGACAACGCTTGCGATGAGAAGATTGACGGTTACATCATCATTTCGGGCAATCGTGAGTACAAGTACAAGATCCCAACGATCGATGCTCGTCTCATTGAGGTGAACAGTAACAAGATCTGCGAACCGAACTTCAAACAGAGTGCTCAAGATAGGAAAAAGAAAAATAAATCAAACAACTCAAAAATTAGAGTATTTGCCATTGAAAATCAAGAGTACATTTACGTATCCAATATGAGTGATTCGCTTAAGTTGGGTCAAATATATGAATTGGCTGTGTCGACGTCGAAAACGGCAACAATCAAAGACAATTACAACATAAATTACGCTTGCTATTACGTTGACAACCAACCCAGAGATCTAGTATGTGAAGTGGTTCGTGAACGTTTCGATCGTACGGTGACTTCGACTATACAAGAATTGAAGGATTTCATCAAAACTTATGCATTTTTTAAGAAATTGTTCTCCAAGTTGAAAATTAACAAAAATAATTAACTAACTGCATGCACCCGCTCACTTAGTAAGAAAACATCAAAAAATAGACATCTGCAACATACGACTATCCAGTAAGAACACTTAGTAAGAAAACATCAAAAAATTGACATCTGTAACATACGGCTGAAAACACCTAAAAATTGACATCTGCAACATACGGCTATCCAGTAAGAACACTTAGTAAGAAAACACCTAAAAATAGACATCTGCAACATACGGCTATTCAAGTAAGAAAACATAGTAAGAAAACACTTAAAAATTGACATATACATTTGTCTGGAAATTGCTAATTCTGTACAACATCCACTCAGAGCTGCACAAATGGCTGAATTTATCAAAGAATTGCTCAATTGTTTGTGGGATTTCTTCTGTTGTTGCTGCTGTTACCGTTTGAGACCAATAAAGCAACCATCCATGTCTGCAACCACGTATAGAGCCACAACAACCGAATTTGAAGATTCTGATACCATTCTTACGAGTAGTGAACTGAAAAGTGCAAAAAAACCATCAATTGTGCGTTTGAGTGCCAAACAACCGAGTCCCGTCAATCAATACTACTACAACTACCTGGATAGAGATTTTCAACGACAAGTCAACAAAATCATCAAAGAAGACGAAGATGACGAATATGGAGAAAATGGCCCGTTTCCGCACGATAACAACCGTTTTCGTGTGTATTCAGTTACCACGCAACACCTAGCTGCACCGCAGAAGCCGTCAAGGGTCATGATCATCAAGCCTAATAACAGTACTACACCAACTGAAAACACCTCATTCTACAACGAATCGTCGGACTTAGAATAAGTACTCTCCACCCTATAAATATCTAAAATTCAATGTAATCTTTTGTAAAATTTTTCAAATATCTGTATTGTTTGTAATAATTGCACCAGTGTCGATCATTAAAAAAATTACATAACACATATTTCAATCAAAACATTATATGTAAAATAAAAATATTGTAGTACTAAGTGAAATTTATAAAAAATTTAATAAAATCGTATGAAAATGATGCAACCAACCAAAAAAACCAATTTGTTTCCATTTGAACCAAAACGTACATTCACCGTCGAAGAGGGAAAGGTACACAATGTACCAACGAAACCGACCATCAACAGCTTCGAAGCACTCAAATATCTGTCACAAAAGAGCCTTACCTACTTCAATCAGGCACTTACCAAGGAAGAAAAGCTAAAATTGATCGAAATCTACAAGAAATACCAGCGTCCGTCTATGACTCTAAACGCCTATAAGTGTGCACTGGTAATGAATTCACTTTCGAGCGAACAAATGAACGTTCTTGTGCGAATTCATGACCTCATTACACGATGTGAGAAGGATGGTGTCGGTTCGTGCGTATTGTTGGATGCTTCTCCCGGAACTGGTAAAACTTTTCTAATTTCTGCACTATCGTTGACACTGGCCGATCGAGGGCTCTATGTGGTGTACAGCAACAACTTGGCTTCGTCGATGGCAGCAGTAAACAACCTAAAAACGATGACAAATTGCAAATTTTTAATGGACTATTTTCGCATTTCGTTCATGAAAGCCAAGTACATGTGGAATAGCAGGTATTTCACAACCATCGGTGATCAACTGTTCACACTGGTCGATAATATGCGTAAAACTGACATATGTTTGGGTTCGGAGTTTCAAATCGTAATTTTGGATGAGTATACCATCGTGTCGCCGTGGCAAATTTTGATGTATTATTTGGTGTGCAGACTGCAAAAGATCGTTGTAATGTTCTCGGGCGACAAGAATCAGCTGAATTCAATCGATAAGACGTATAGTCATCAAGATACCAATTTCAAGATCGGTCGAATCATCAGTGACGACAACGTCTTCAAATTGACCAAATTCATGCGTCAAGACAACGATCTGCCGTTTGGTGAGAAAATTATGAAAATCACTGCAGCCCTGGAGGATCCAGAGTTCTTCATCGATTGCAAATTGTCACATAAATACCTGATTTTCACACTATTCCCGGAGAATTTCTTCAAACCCGTCGACTATACAGCTCTATTTCTGGCCCAGCACCATCGCAGCGTCACCAATCGTATTCTCAACTATGTAAACAATAAGCCAAATGACATCAATAAGACCATGTTCCTGTCGTACTATCACGATTCGCTCAAAAATGTACCAATTTCGAAGTTTCCGACCTATCTACTGTTGATTCTCAACAATTACTACATTTACACTGATTCGGTCGGTATCAAACACGTTGTGCAATTGATCAAGATCGTAATCAACGAAGAGGATGAAGTAGTTGCAGTCTTTATTCAATTTTCGAACAACAAGGTCCTACGTCTGGTACCAGTTGGCCTTTCTGATACATTTATGGTGCCCGAACACACCGCTTGGCTGAGACAAGTGGCTACTAATACCAGCAGATCGTCACCATTACGTCAGTTTCCGTTGAAATTCTTCGCATATACGTACTATGCAGCTCAAGGTTTGACACTGTCCAAAGAACGAATCGAGCTGGATATCGACACGAACCTGAACAGCGTCTATGTGGGTCTATCGCGTGTCAAGTGCAGTGCACAGATCAATCGGTTGCATACTGAGGATGTTATGAGTATTTTGGTGACTGCGTACTTCAATGACCAATATTACTACAAATTGTCGGTCAAAGCATTGGGCATTCCAGTGCGAGAACGACTTGCAATCAACGTTCTGAATTGGATGAAAGATCCCAACAGTGAAATGATCAGGATACCTGAACTCGAGGCTATTCAATTCGACGCTGTCAAGTCGCTTGCGATGTTTAACTTCAATAATGTGACAAATATGAAGATTTTACGCAACCAAAACCGAAATAAGCAACTGGAACACAAGACACAATTGATGTCTATCATCGAATTACTGAAGAATGATGTAGATTTACTGAATGAAGAGAACAAGGAGGTATTCGTCAATAAGGTCAACAGTGCGTTAGAAAATAAGAAAAATGTAAATTAGTATCTTTTTTATATTACAGTTTAATAAATATTATATAAACAAAAATTGGTTTTTTCGTTTTAAACGGTATTTAGTTGAGACTACACTACAAGACAAGTAACAGCAAAAAGAGTAAATTAGGTTGTAAAAATGGATTTCTATGCAATGCCACAGGGTTTGTTCATGTTGTCGACCGATTTCAACGCCAAAAACGTCGTTTTAGGTCAAAATGTGACAACAACGGGCAAAAACAACATATACTTCAACAAACCATGGCCAAATGTAGGAATGCTAGTGGTACCACAGACTGAATTTGACAGTTACACAGTCAATGTTCAACCAATGCCAAAAAATGATGTTTTCGTGTATGGTCAGTATCGTAACAATGAGACGGTATTTTCAAATAACTCAAATTCAGTCTTAGATCAACCCCCATCTACGCAAGAATCGAAAGAAATTGACGAATCTTTGCAGAAATTGAAACAAAAATATCCAGACGTAAAAGAATTGCAAAAACAGACCTACTGGACGGTTATCAATATGAAAGATGGCAAAATAAACGAAATTCTGAACGAAGCCAGGAAGACGTACGGTGATACCGCATATACTGAGATTCAGTCATATCTGGTCTCTACACGAGACATCAAAAATAGAGATTCTACAGTCGCACAATCAAGTGGATCATCCAATCAAGGTAATGATCAAGTACAAAAGACTGCTGTCACCGGCTAAGCACCAGACAAGTCAATTTTGTACATTCAATTTTGTACATTTGACCGTTTAGTGCCTAGTTTTCTTACATTTTGTCGTAGTTTTTCGAGTTTTTCTTCCTTAGTAAATGGTGTTTTCTTAATTGTCGTTTCCACTAGTTTTCGCTTTCTGTACGTATAAGATCGGCCCGAAATGGTGTTTGCACCCGCTTTCGAGGGCTTGTATTGCATAAGTCGTTGCAAGCGTTGCTCGTAGAACTTGAGTAATTGACCCCCGTCCGTGTATGTATTAAATTTCAAATATTTGCGCAAAGAGTGACACCAGGCCGTTGTCATATAGCAATCAGCCACTGCCTCGTGGGCTTCTTTCAACAAATTCAGTTTACAAGTGTAGTTTTGGGCATATTGTGCAAACAAATCACAATTTTTGTGTGAATTGTGTCGCATTTGTGTAATTTTCTTCACAGCCACTAGGGAATCGTAAAATTTTACTTTTTTCAACAATTCCATCTTCTCAGCCTGAAAATCACCATATTTGAGCAGATAACTCAAAATGATCTTGTAGTCGAATCCGAAGCCATTATGTGCCACAACGAGGCAGTCTTTGTGCTCATTGATGATATTCCATATGAATTGTGCAGTATCTGCACGCTTGGTGCATCTTCGCTTGTTGAAGACCACTCCACTGTCCATTACGGCAATTGTGTTCTCACTTGTCATGAATTTGTTAAAATTGTACACAATTGCACCGACCTGTGTTATGACTGGTATGTAATCAACCATAAATTGACTAGGTAAACAGTCGGTGTCGTTTTGTACATTTTTTGTGGTATTTTGTACATGTCGTACATGTCGTACAACCTCATTTATCACATCCATAATGTTATCATCATTTTTTGCATTTTCAATTACTTTACAACCAACCGTATCCTTTTCAGTTACTTTATCATCATTTTTTGCATTTTCAAGTAATTCAACTCCAATTTTGTCATTTTCAATTACTTTACAACCAACTTTGTCATTTTCATGCTCAACCTTACCATTTTCAATTACTTTACAACCAACCGTACCCTTTTCAATTACTTTACCCTCATTTTTTGCATTTTCAACCACATTGTGTTGTACCACCATGGTTCTTGACAAGTCAGATGTCTCCAAGTCTAGAATTATTAAATATTTGAACGGTTTGTACAACACATGATAGGGTACAGTGTACGTTTCGAATGCATTAACTACATCTACCACACTGACACTGTCCATTGGGACATCAAACACGTTTTGTTCCTTTTTCCAAGTAATAAACATTTTTATTAGTAAAATTTTCTGTCAGTATTTTTACAATTTATGTTAGTTTGTGTTAATTGTTTACAATTTATGTGTTTTTTGTTAATTGTTTTACAGCAGATACTTAAGGGTATTAAAGATGTTAGAAATGTCAAAAATTAAACAATTTTTTACAATTTTTCAATATTTTTACAAAATTCCGTAGATATTATCTAAGTAATTGCTAAATATAAACATTAATATACTAACAGTGATTATTTTTCTTTTTTTATAGATGGTTTTGCAAATTGGTCGTCTGCTTCATCACTTAAACGCTGTTTTTTGACAAAAGGTAACATATCATAGGGAACTTCACTAGTTGCAATGGACTCGGTGAATTCTAATGTCTTCTCAATCAACATTTTCTGCTTATATCGTTCAAATTGTAACAAAACCTCCTCCTCGGGATGCTCTTCGAATATGAGATGTTGGTTGGCTTTGAAGAATTCGAGCACATCTTGTAGAAGTGTGTATTTTGGAATCTTATCTTTGGTCCGTTCATAATCCTCAATTTTGATGCGAATGTTGTACTTGTATCTATTGAAAACGATTGCGTCTGTTGTGGTTTTCAGTATGACTTCGTTACGTTTTCTCTTATTATTGCTGGTTTGTGTGACATACTCCTTGAATTCCGATTGAAGATCATTGGGTATGTTAAGAGTGGCGTCAGTGCAACTTACACGACCAATATTGATGATTTTCGACTTCAAACTGTGATTGAGATAGGGAACCTTGTAGAAATAGCCATCATTTCGCAATTCTGTGTAGATTAGGCTGGTCAAGAGCGATGTCTGCAAACCAATCAACTGATCAGACGATCTGATACGAGACAAACCAACGTAAACGCTGTTTGCTTGCACTTGGTTCAGATTGAGCACTATACCATAATTACTGATCGTAGAACCCTGAACGCCGTGATAGGTGAATAATGGCAATCTTATGTCATATCCGACAACATCATCGATCTCCGAGCCTCTTTCTGACTTCTTTTGGCCCAACCATGCCTTCACCTCGGTGTGTAGTTCGAGTTCCTTAACTGGTCGCAAATGGACTAGAAACGTAGTACCCAAACCATTTCGCATATTGTTGTTGTTTTGTTCAATTTCAGTACGATCTGTTTGCGACAGCGGTTCTACAAGCAAACTTTTGCCAATTACAGCCAATAGGCGTACAAACATCTTGTTTCGATAAACATACACCTTGTTGATGTACAATGGGAAGTTGGTTATGTACTTCTGATCTTCACTTTCCTTGATATCGATCAACTTACCCGTAGTATGCACAAATTTGAAGTTCACAAAGTGCAGTTCTCGTTCCAATTCTGACGGTTCTTTGCCGTTTTCCCTCATTTCTCTTGCGTTCAGCGTCAATTCTGTATCCCATTTTCTGACAATCTTACCCTGTCGATCTTTGAGTGAGGCGTGCGTAGATGCAATGTAGGCAGCTTCTAGGTTGTTGGTGAAGAATTTCCGTTTCAAGCGTAAATACAGGAAATATAGCAAATTGAAGGTGAATTCCGTATCGATATCGCACTCACTGTTCATTTTTGACTTGAAATCGAGCAGTGTGTTCAAGTACTCCTCATCGTTGATACGCATCTGTTGTCGCAATTCGAGCGTAGTCTTACTGAAGACGCTAATCACCGATCGATTGGTCTTGTTGCCATGATAGATGCTCTTGCCGATCGAGTTCAACTGTTGACTGTCACCTACGAAAATCATGATTTTTTTGCATCTAATTGCACTCAACATCAGAGCGACAATGGTCCAGGGTGGCATTATGGTGTATTCATCGAAAAACAAGACATCTTCTTCTTTGAGGTAGATTTGAAACGAATTGAAGTACGCTTTCATCATCGAACGCTCCAGTGTCGACTCATCGTTGAACTGTTCCTTCATTTTTTGAAATTTTATGGTATCTTCGTCCTCACCGTAGTTTGAAAAACCGAAAAACGTGTTAAAAAATCTAAAATTCGTAACAGAAGTTACACCATTCTTGATGTAGTCAGTAACGAGTGATTTTCGGTATACTACGACCTTGGCACTGAGATTGAACTCGTTGTTGCGGCATATGGTCGAGACCAAGAACGATTTACCAGTACCAGGTGGAGCTTCGAGTAGGAACACTACACCGCACTTTTCTGGCTTTTTCACACCAATCACGACAGTTTTGTCTAGGTAATTGTCAATTTCTGCTTGAATTATCTGTGCAATTGCATTCTGTTCAGTGTTGAGTGGTGGATCCTTCATTGCTCGCTTCGAGCGTAGCTTGATCTTACGCTGATCAACCGTTTCGATTGACTGGTACTCATCACCCTTCTCAAACTCGGTCAATTCACCAAAATCATTACGTACTGTGTGCTGGTACTCTGCGGGTAGAACTGGTTTCTGCGGTTTTGCGTTCTTCAGTGACATGAACATGTAATACAGGTCCTTTTTCAACTCATTCATGGGCCTATTGTAGTTTATGCCACATTTTTGACAAATCTCGACAACGAATGGTTGAATCTCGTTCAGTTTCATGATTGCCGTCATCTGCTCTTGACTGAACATCTTTATCAAATAGGGTACAGTTTACAAGATGATAATATAGGTAGTAAAGCTTGATTCTCCGGTTTAGATGCCTTGAGAGTCTAGACTAGAATGATTACAAATACTCGAATATTGTATTTATTTATAAGAGAGTAGTGCAAATTAGGGCAACTTACACAATCACCACATACTAGCAGAGGCTGATGATGACTGCTGAACAGAATAGGTTGAATTTTCAGACGCTAGCGTTGGTGCTGTCGACAACCAGCAGACAACTGGATTCGATGCAGCAAGATGTCTGGCAAGCGTTCACAGCCTGTTTCAAATATTTGGAAAACGTACCAACCTACACCACCAGTGACATGTACACAGTGCAGAGGGCACGATTACTGTTGAAAATTGCAATGGACAACAGCCTGCAGTGTCTGGCATCGTACAAGCAAGAGAACGTTCGTGATTACCTGTACCTGCAGCGTAACAATATGAACGATTCACAACAGATCAATCTGAGTGTGTTGAAAAAGATCAATAATTGGTATGCAATCGAGATGAATTTGAACAATTACATACTGTGTAACGATTCGCTGGTAAACACCATCAACACGATCCTTGAACCAGTGCTGACGGTAATGGTGAAAAATCGATATAATACAACAACTGTTGACGTTTCATTACCCCTTGTCTCATATATTCAAAAATACAACCAGTATGACCCTAGTGATGCACAATCGTCTCAAAATGATGGAAATGTAACAGGTGGTGTTGGGGTGAATACGACATCGTCCATTTCTGCACCAATGATGACAACTACAACACAACCAACTACACAAGCACCACCAACTACACAAACAGCACCAATTACAACATCAGAAGTGGATGTACAACCATCCATGCCCCAGGAGGCAATTGATAGGCTGATAGAGGAGACAATTCAAAAAACTAATGCAAATGTTACAGATTTACTAGTAAAATTGCTGGATAATGCAAAAATGAAAGAATTGCAACCTGAAGACGTACCCTTACCACCTGAGCAACTCGATTCGCTTGAGCCAATCAATAACGATTTTCAGTTTGACGACGATGACTTTGGATTGTCATCAATTAGACGATATCCGGTCAGTAGTGAGAGCGAAGACGTGTATATGCGTGAAAACTACGTTACGAAAGACGAACTCCAGACCGAAGTACGTCAGATAATGGAGAAATTACAACAAATGACCGATTTGATACAGGCAAGCTCAAATGCAACCAATCTGGCGGTCAACAGTGAGATTGGGGTGCTCAACACCAAATTCAGTGGATTCTTGCAAGATCTCAACAATCGTACCGAATACCCCATTAGAATGATAGGAGAGTTGAGAGACGACATCGGTGCAGTCAATGCAAACATTTCTCAACTGAAAGACAGCCAAAACAGTCAATTTCGTCAGAACGCTCGACTGTACACTGAGAAATTGGACATGCTGTTGGATAATAGTAGTAAAATTTACAATTCGTTACAAACTGTGGACAGTGAATTGCCTTCGATCGTTTCGTCGGCCACCAAAGAAGCTACAAATGAATTTATCGTTGAATTATCCAAGTATTTGGACACAATACCCAAGCAGCAGGAGCAATTGGTCGAGAGGGTGACGAATAAGAACAATGAAGACTTGAAAACGCTTGAACGGCAAGTGACCGAGATGTACACTCAATTGCAAGAAATGAACACTAGACAGCGTGAGTATTTGGATGCAATTCCGCAACAACAGGAGCAATTGGCTGAAAAGGTGACTAATAAGAACAGTGAAGAGTTCAAAACGCTCGAACGACGAGTAAACGACATGTACACACAGTTTCTGGAGATGAACGAACGACAACAGCAGTATTTGCAGTCGATACCGGAGCAGCAACAGGAGTTGATCAAGAAGGTGAGCGATCAGAATATGCAAGATTTGAGAAATCTTGAACTGCAAGTAGGTGAGATGTATTCACAGTATATGGAACAAGAAGCAAGACAGCGAGAGCAAATTCAGTACGGAAAGCGTCGTAGATATGAATGAAAATAGTATAAGTATGCGTTGAGAAGGGTGATTGTATTAGTATCGATTAGCATACAGTGAGGTACACATACCCAAATCACCAAAACACCAAACATCACCACTGAACACCAATATACACAAAAATGGAAAAATTGATGGATTTCTTCAACATGCACTATCAAGACCCCAACCATTGGGTGCAATTCGACACACTTCGCACATTATATAATGTAAATTTTCGATATTTGTGCATCGAATCCGATGAAAGTGTTGTAAAAACCACAAATCGTGACATTCGTAACTACTTTCTGCACAAGAGTGGTGTTGTGTGCAATAGAATTTGGAAACTGGTTGACGGGGCCCTGTTGATATCACCGAAGCAATGGCAATGGCTCGAACAGTTGGAATCTCTAACGAAACTGTACACGTCGCAAGAGTACGAATGGTTCATCTTATTGAACGTCTATTGCATGTACCTTGCAGAGGCAAATTTGAAGCTGTTGATAGCCAACTTTGCAAGCTTCACCGAGTTGCCTAATTTTTACAACTTATTGAACTACTCTTTCAAACATGTGAAGCTGAGTACGTATCGAATATCGATTTTGTGCGATAGTGAGTGCAAGGAGTTGGACGATATCATTGAGGACGTTCAAAAACGATGTAAGAAGCCACCTTGTGACATGCCAACGTACGAAGACATCAAGTCGATCCTCTTCAGTATCGCTTACGTTGGAAAATCTAAAATTATCGACGATCTGAAGACGTTTTGCAACCTCACTCTACCCTCGCTGTATCGCTATCCACCGTTGGTAGTCAACACCATCATTGCTCTGATGTCGAACCAGGTAGAGTTGAAGACAAAGACGACCTTCTTCGCAGACATGATCAAGATCTGTCACAAATTCAATAGAAATGCAGTTTCGGTCGTACCACTAGTGGAGATCACCAAGAAGCGTAAAGTCACTCGTTCGGTGTCGGATGGTGAATCGATATCGGGTGATCAGTAGCAGAGCATGGGGTTGCATGTGTTGTAATTTTAAGAAAATTTTACATTTCTTGTCAAGTGTTGTTCAATATGTCAATAAATTATAGAAAATTATATAAATGTGCAATAAATGATTGAAAATGATGCAAATAGATTGAAAATAGGGGGTAAAAACTAAGCAAATAGAGTAAAAAAGATAATATTTACCAACCATTGTAGAGTGGAAACCATTTCAGAATCAACATGACTACAGTCACACGCAAATCATGCAGAATTTCAACACAAAACGACGAGAACGACTTGACGTTTGCCGATCCCTTTGCATACATCAAAATTGAGTCAACTACCAAAGAGACGAACCAACGATTGAAAGAAGTGGACTATTTTTACGAATATCGGTACTGTAGCAAGGGGTTTGTGGCAATCAAGTACGAATTTACGCGAAAAGGTTCAGTTATCATGGCCAAGGTGGTGAAAGCGATCACCAACTCAGATATGAAGATGGTTCACGTTAACGATCGGTTGACGTTCCCATGTCGATACTCGAGCATGTATAATTTTGTGAATTCGCTGAAGGAAAAAGACATCATTTTCGTGTTCAATCTCAACGTTCGAGACCAAACCGTCGTTGATTTGCTCAAATTGAGGGCAATTTCGTACGTAGATCCGAGCACGTTAACGTTCGATAGTGAAAAGGCAAAGCGTGCAATTTTGCAAGCAACCCAAGGTAGAGTATTGCCAAAAACAGACGTTACGTATGACAACTTTGCAGAAGTTGTAGAAAATATAATAGATCAAACGATTTGTGTAAGATCTTTCAATAAGGTAAATAGCGCGGAGCGATTTTTGATCGTAAAAGCCTTTGAAATCAGACTTAACATTCACAATAGGGTATATGATGATAACCGTAAATATGACAATATGATAAAGAAGTTAGGTCCGGCCACACTTGAACAATACTTTAAACAACTTGCTAAAAAACTTGCAATAACCAAGTAAAATTTCGCTATTTTTATGGTAGAAAGTGCAATGGTGTTAGAAAGTCAATTTTCCAAAATATGCATTTTTCCTCGAAAAATGTACAAAATTGAGGGTTTTAGGGTCGAAAAGTTGTATTTTTGGCCATTTTTTACCGTTTTTTTTGGATTTATGCCCACGCGGGTACTTTTTCAAAATTGCGCTTTTTGCCCCTAAAAAATCCCAATTTAATCCTAATTTAATCCTAATTTAATCACTATTTTTAATCCATCGAAATCACGCGGGTGTTTTTCAAAAATTGGAATTAAACCTAATCCAAAACATCACTAATCACAATATCGTAAATATGTTAACATTCTAATCACAATACTGTTCACATTTTTGGTCACAATTCCGATGTCCTCAAACGGTTTCAAAATCGCAAAAAATTCACAACGCAAAATTTTTGTGATGTTGACAATTTAATCCTAATTTAATCCTAATTTAATCCTAATTTAATCCTAATTCGTTGGGATTAATTTTTTAACGGCAAAATCCGTATGTCCGAATGGTCATAAAATGACAAAAAATGTACAAAGTGTGCACCACCCCCTCTTGAAATCTCAAAACCGCCACATGCTCGAATGGTCATAAAATGACAAAAAATGTACAAAGCGTGCACCACCCTCCCCCCTCGGTCAAAAAATGACAAAAAATGCACAAAGTGTGCACCACCTCTCCCTCATATACTCTGATAGTCAAAAAATTACAAAAAATGCACAAAGTGTGCACCACCCCTCTACCCCATATACTCCAATTGTCAAAAAATTACAAAAAATGCACAAAGCGTGCACGATCCCCTGTTGCAAATGCAACTCTGTGTTCCCAACTCTGACCACCCAACTCTGTCTCCCCCCTCATGATCCCATCTCTGACCCCCCTCACCCTCACTTTGCGATCACTCTCAAACCCCATATGTTCGAATGGTCAAAAAATGATTAAAAATGTACAAAGCGAGCAAACCTCCCCCTTATGATCCCATGTGTCCCCCTGACCTCCCCTCACCCTCACTTGCAAATGCAACTCTGTGTCCCCCAAAATGCAACTCTGTGTCCCCCCTCATGTTCCCATCTCTGACCCCCCTCACCCTCACTTTCCGATCACTCCTAAAACCCATATGTTCTAATAGTCAAAAAATTACAAAAAATGCACAAAGCGTGCACGATCCCCTGTTGCAAATGCAACTCTGTGTTCCCAACTCTGACCACCCAACTCTGTCTCCCCCCTCATGATCCCATCTCTGACCC